>ERZ808043.66-NODE-66-length-22999-cov-7.494678_pt1 | contig 22999 bp, 37 predicted proteins | sample MGYA00380194_ERZ808043 | MGnify/ENA primary metagenome ERZ808043 (study PRJEB31490, sample SAMN06133370) | cow dung metagenome | isolation source: H3 | host: cow | place: China: Chengdu | collected 2015-05 ...
TGTTTGATTTTTAGTTGGTTAAATTAGTTAATGCGTAACTGAATGAAAAAAAAAAAAAAAAAATAAAAAATAAAATAAATACTTTATATAACTTCTGAGTGGTAACGGAGTGATATTGGATAGGTATGGGACAGATATGGGACAGATATGGGACAGATATAGGACAGATTGGGACAAAATTGGGACAAAATTGGGACAGATTTCATAATGTTGATAGTGTTTACCATATATATTACGCGCGATACGCATGCGCGTACACGCGAAAGGATTTCTTTTATTATTCGTGAATAATTATCGAATAAAGTAAAATTAGGAAAAAAATGGAAAATTTCCCTATTTTTATTCTTATGTACTTGGTCGAAACGGAATTTATTGCATTTTATTGAAAAATAATTTGGTAGATAAAAATATAAAATATAACTTTGTAGCGCAAATGCACTAAAAAGGTATTAGTTATGAGTACTCCAGTTTTTTCACCATACGTTTGTATGGAACAAATTGCAGATGCTTTGTGCGTGAGTTTGAGAACAGCAACTAGGTATGTTGCACCATTGAAAAAATCTCTAGGTTTGAGTAAGAATCAATCTCTCACGAAGCAACAGGTATATGACTACTTTGGGGATAGTCTAAAAAGAAAACTCTAGATTGAGTTGTGTGTTTCATGGTATTAGATTTAAGTTTTTTGGAGTAGCTGGCTTGTGAAAGTCGGCTACTTTTCTTTTATGGCTCATACGTGGCGCGCGCGTGGCGTATCACGTGCGCGAAATAGCAGTACCTTTGCAGCGTAAAATAAGTAAGTATGAGTTTAAGCAAAATAATTGGTTTTATATCAGCAGCTCTGGCGGTTTACTTCTATACAAAAAAGGAGGAAGCAACTGATCAATTAACTGTTGAGCGTGAGGAGCATGAGCAATATGTGGATCAATTACTTCAGGAAAATGAAAAACTGGAGGATATGATCAATCCGAATGATAATGCTCATCAATCTCCAATCGTGTTCACGGTTACTATGCGAAGTGGTGGTCAGATGCTGGAGCAAAATGAGATCGTACTTAACTGTACAAATACTAGTGATAGTTTGGTTGAGATAGGCGATTTTCAAGCTCGAATATGGATTGCTGGATATATGGCGGATTTGTGTGTTCCTGCTAACATATCTAGAATTAAGCTTCGTGCTGGTGAAACTAAAACATTTGTTTTGTATGGTGGATATGGCCGTTTGTTCCTTGATTATGTAGATGTTAAAAAAGCGCTGAATATTTTGTATGATGGAAAGAATACAAGTACTATGCGCAAGGAAACGTTTATACCAATGTCAAAGGTTCCAGTTCTGATGAATATGCAGTATCTGTGGTACTGGAAAGGTGGAGAGGAAGAATGTTTCGTGTATAATGTTCCAGGTACATTTAGATGGAAATTCGCTGGATGGACTTGTGGCAAAACTGGTTATAATGCTGGGAATGAGAATCAGCAGAAAAAAAATCCATCACATTGGATGAATACTGAGGAGATAAGCGATGATGAATAGTTTGCAAAAAATAGGTGGTTTATTATTAGGCGGTGTAGTTGCTCTGGCTGTTTTGGGGCGTCAAAAGTTGGGTTTTGGTGTTAAAGGTGTATATCTTAATGGCCTTATTAGTGCTCAAATGATTCCGCTTCGTTTAGCCGTTTGGATTTCCAATAGGACTATCACTAGCGTGCTGGTTCGCAGTCTGTCTGGAGTTTTATACTGTGAAGGTCAGACTGTAGCTAGTATCGCTCAGCCAATTAACAAACGTATTCCTGCTAATAAATATGTTGAGCAAGATATATTGGTTGATCTGCATAATCAAGAAACATTAAGGGCATTGTTTAGTAATATCCAGAGTGGTAGTATTGATAATCTTGCTTTTGAATTAGTGGGCGAAGTTGTGGTTGGTGAGCAATGGCCAGTAGGTATAAATTTCAATCGTGTGTTTACGTGGAGTGAGATTAAGCAGATGGTATGATGGTATCGGATGGTAAAAATACATTGATTGCTGTAGGCGTTAATGATGATGTGATACAATGTGAATTAGCGTGTTATGATAGGTGGAAAGATCAGCCAATGGAGTTGGTGAATGGATTAGCTGGTTCGGTTGATGAAAAGTGCGAAGCGATATTCGCCTATCTAACAGAAAATGTTTATTACAAGTTGGATGATGAGGGTAATCAATATATCAAATCGCCTGCACGTTTGCTTGCAGATGGCTGTGGAGATTGCAAGAGTCTGACGATGTTTATTGCATGTTGCCTGCATTGTTTGGGGATTGAGCATATTATCCGATTTGTGAATTATGATGGTGGTACACAGTATACACATGTTTATCCTGTTGCTATTGATGAGATGGGTAATGAAATTGTGTTGGATGCGTGTGAAAAAGATGCAGATGGAGTGATATTGTATAATTACGCGAGAGCGTGCAAGAGATATAAAGATTTTAGGTTTGTATGAGTAAATTGAATATATATGCGTGTAGTGGTGTTGGTGAGGTAGCATCAGCAAGAAAAGTTGCGCGTGAAATAGAGGATAGTGGATGGATGCGTAATGAAACGTTGCGTAAGTATTTGGGTACTTCAAAAGATGGTGGATGTGCAGAATACTTCCTGTATATCTTTATTCCAGAGAATGAATTGGCGAAATACAATGCTACGATCTATAAAAAGCGCCAGGGACAGTTGAAAACATATGCGTATGTGCGTGAGTTGTTTGTAGGCCATAATTATGGTACAGAAGCGCAAATGTTAGGTATTATTCGTAATGGTATAGAGAAAACGTTTGGCGCTCCTGTGGAGAATGTTTTGGCGGATATTCGCTCTGGAAAACGTGAGGGTATTGGTTTGGCTACAGAAGCAATTATCGCAATTATTAGTGCTGTTGTTTCAATCGTGATTGCTGTCATTAGTGGCGTAATTGAATATGCAAAATCTGTAAAAGTGGCAAGGTACACAGCGCCTACTATGCAAGAATTGGAGGAGAGTGCTCCTGCTAGTACAGATATTACTGGTGGTGCTAAGAAAAAGGGGTTGTTATTTGCTGCAATGGTTGGTGTTGGTTTAATGTTGGTTGGAACGTTTAAGAATAGATAATATGGCAAAGAAAACTTTACAAAGTATTTTGGAGTGCCCTACAGACTTTTTGTATCTGTGGGCTAGTGATGGTTTTATTGCTCAACTTGGCAATAAGGCAAAGATTATTAAGCAGAAAAAATACCATCAGTACCAGAGTCTGTGGAAAACGATGGTTGAAAATACTAGTTCGAATAATCAGGCAGAGTTGCAAGATGTATATAAATCTTGGACTGATAAGATTGCATCTGCTATTAAGGATATTTATGGTATGTCACCTGCTACTATCCTAGAGAAGCTAGCAATGGGTGAAAATGTCCTTGGAAAAAACTGGAGTAAGGGTATTTATGGTATAGGTGAAGTGCCTACTTCTTTTTCTCAAGATCAAACTGTTAGTGTAGATGCTATTTCTGGCAAAATACTAAAAAATGGAGTTGTACTTGAGAATCAAATCGCTATATATGGTGCAGATGGTATAGTTGCTGGATATAGTGTATTGATTGGTGATTCTCAGTATCAATCTGCATTATCTAATGGTGCTTATGGCGCAGCTTGCTATAGTAATTCTAATGGTACTATACAAGATGCAAATGGTCAGTTATTGGATCAATCTAAGGTTGGTTTTTGGCAAAATGCTAATAACTATATGCCTATTATTAATAAAGTTTTGGAGTGGGTTAGTAGTATCGTTAATTCGTTTTTTCCTAATCGTACTGTTTTGACTCCAGAGAATACGGTGCCAGTGCAAACTGAGTGGGTTGAGCCAGAAAGTAATGCTGGTGTATTGATCGCTGGTGGAGCTGCTGTAGTAGGGTTGGCTTTATTAACGATGAAGCAAGGAAATAAGAAGAAAAGAAAGTAATCAATAAATGAATTATAAATATCTAAATCTTGTGTGATTATGGCAAAGTTGAAAATGATTAAGCTTCCAAAGGCGCCAAAGGCTAGTGCAAGTGCAGCTACTAAAGAGCGTTGGTTGCAGCGTGCAGCTCAAATTAAAGCCGAAAATTCTAAGCGAGCAGCATTGAATCGCAAATCAGAAGCGTTGACTAAGCGAATCCAAGAAGTACGTGCTAATTGGGGTCGTAAGTAAAAAAAAAAGCTGATAACTTACTATCCGTTGGCATGTGGCGATCACATGTGTTTAACTATTATTCTAAAGTAAAATGGCAAAAAATCCTTTTAATAAACAAAGCATTGTTGATACTGTAATTAATGTTGGTATCGGTGGTGCAGCAAACGTGGCCATTGACTATGTAGTAAACTCTGTAGATGCTATTAAATCATTGGGTGATACTACAGTTAATGCAGCTAAGATCGCTATTGGCACTATTGCTGGTAGCATGGTAAGTAACAAGATGTTGCGTGCAGCTTGCGATGGTATCGCTACTGTAGGCGTAAGCAACCTGGTTGCAGGTTTGATGGAAGATAAGGTAGAAGCTCCTGGTGGACTTCCTTATGGTACTATCTCAGGTCGCGTTCGACCAGGTAATGCAGCTTATCGTCGTGCACGTGTTCGTAAGGTATCTGGTGTTAATGCTGGTGCAGTGATGGGCAAGTAATAACCTAAGTGTTTAACTATTAAAATTTCACGTAAATATGAAAGAACAAGTAATGATTATTAAAGATCGCTTGAATAAGTTAATGGATCAACTTGCTGGTACTGGTTTGTGGCCAGAGCAAAGCAAAATCCGCCTTTCTCAAGTTATTAAAGATGGTAAGGGTCAATATACCTTTAACCTCAAGGATGCAGGTGATGGCGTAAGTACATTTGGTTTGGATCGTAATGATGTATTCGTTATGAACTACATTGGTGCTTTGATTGAATTCGAAGAAATCGCAACTGGCGTTAAGCATGAATTTAGCTTCGCACCTATTGCTAGCGCAGAGGGCGCTCCGACTGTATTCCCTATTGGTTTTACCAATGACCAAATCAACAAGTTGTACACAGGTTATATGCAATGGTTGCTTGATAATCAAGTGATGCTTTCTGCATATCCTATGGAGAACTTCAAAAAGGTTCCAGAAACTCAAGGCGCTTTTGTGCTTAATTCTTCTGATGAGCCAGTACAAGAGGGTATTCAAGTGGAGGGCGATATCTATGATAAGCTTACTCTCGTTTATCCTAAGTATGTGGTAGCTGGTACACGTGATCATAAGATTACGATGAACTTTGATGCTGCTAACCTCACTTTCCCTTGCACAGAGGGATATCGTGCTAACCTTGTATTGTACATTGATGGCTTCCTTGTTAAAGGTGGTTCTGAGTACAAGGGTGGTGGCGCAAGCAACCCATTCGGTGATGCTGTTGGTCAATGGTAATTTGACCATTACTTCGCTCCAGGGGATAGAAGTGGATCTATCCTCTGGGGTAATTTTCTAACTGTTAAAAAAATAGTATGATGTTTGGTACAACTTATAGAACTGCCGTGGACTGGTTAGATATGAACCGTGTCCTTTGTAATAATATTCCAGAAGTAGATCCATCTGTATTTGATAATATGCGCTTTGATTACTATGATGAGGATGAAGATGAATATATGGAGATCTACCAGTGGTATTTAACTTCATTGAGTTTGTTTGATGTTGAATTTTTAGAAAAGCATTTTGGATTGCATTTTACATATTCCGATTTGTTAGATGTTTTTGTTTTGTGTGTTCCTCATTAGGGTACTCCATGGGATGGTGTATATTGGGAAACTGATTTGCCACAAGCTGAAACAAAATAAAAGTGCTACATTACCAATAAAACTGAATCAATGAAATTACAATTTTATAAAAATATAGATGTCGTACAGATCAACATTAAAGCTGGTGTGACAGAATACTTCTTGCCTGCAAATGTGGATTGGGCAGATAAGAAGATAGATAAGATGCTTGTTTATGGAAGTAATCCAGAAACTGGAGAAGTATCTCCTATAGATGGTATTACTCCTATCATAGATCGTGAACAAGTGGGAAGTGCCTATTTTGATTTGTACGATGAAAATAACGTGCAAATTGGTTATAGCGTGAGCGCTATTAATCTGATGCACACTTGTAATCATCCTTTCGAAATTAATAGCAAGTTAGGCTTGCAAACTTCGAAAATTGTGTTTACAGAGGATCCAAGGGGTGATTGCTGTATGCTGCTGTATGTGTTCTGGGACACAAAGACAGTAGACAGCGATGATGTTCCAGAGCGTAGTGTGACTGTAAAATTCCCTATCAAGAATGGTGAGGACTTGTCGCTTTCAAAGGTAATAGATACTTATATTCACTCGCAAAGTAAGAGGTTGAAAGGTATAAACGTTTGGGGTGGGTATGGAGCATGGAATTTCCTATTTATTACTTTGCGTGATTATAACTATAAGACTGTTGTTAAGATGCTTCCTGCAGGTATGTGTAGGCCACCGATGGGGGTTGATCCTATTGCGGAATCTGCATCTAATTTTTCCGAAAAGGCACAGTCTGTCCAGGTAGATTCAATGTATCTGGATTGTGCAGATATTGATTTTGATAATTCATTTGTTTCCTCATTATCAGACTCACCTTCTGTTTGGGAAACTGATATAACTATAACATTTTTATACTGATAATTTATGAATCAAAAACTTTCTGGTGCGCAACTAGTACTTGTGCCAATTACTAAGTTGGGAGAAAATAAATTCCCATGGGTAGAGAATATCCGAAATCGCTTTATTAAGTTTATGGACTTCTATGGGGCGAATTATTTACCAGGCACAGATGCTCAGGGATTGACAGATACGGACAATATGTATGTGACTATCACTAATGCAGCTGGTAATACTCAAATCATACGTAATTTGCCATTGGAGCGCTTAGACTATCGCAAAACATTGGGTATTCGCCAACCTATTGCATCTCGTATCTGTATGTCTGATTGTTCTGTGATTTGCCAAAATGAAGATGCTATTGGCACGACTGCTGCATTTGTATTCTGGTATGATCTTCCAGATTACTCTAAGGCTAATAGTACTGATTTGCTTGTGATTGATAGCGTTAGCGTGCCATTGGTGACTACTATTCGCTATAATCAATTTCCAGATATAGATCGCATGACTGGTAAGCGCTTTCGCAGACTGCTAGTTAGTGCGCAGGAAACAACGCCTGATCTGTATGCTGGTGTAACAGAGAGTCAGTTGGAAAATATCTATGTAACATTGCGTAAGGGTACATATAATGTGCTGGAGAATGTGCCAGTTATGTTGCTGTATCAGTTGGCAATGATCCAAAAAACGGAATTTGCTAATATCATTTTTGACTTCCAAAGTAGCTTTTTAACTATTGGTGGTGCTGGTACTATTCCAAATGTGCAAGAAGAATATGTAGGAAAATCTGTATTTTTTAATTTCCAATACGAAAAGTAGGAGGGTTAATATGTTTACAAAATGGTCGCAAGTAGAGAACTGGATTCGGGATAATGGTTTAACTTCCTGGAGATTCACTTATGATCGCACAGGTGTACAAACTACTGATGATGGTGGAGAAAAACAAACACGAAGTAATCGTGTTGCTGTGTTGTCAGATGCTTTCCCAGGAGAATTGGAAGAAAAGATAGCGCTAACACGTAGGCGTTTGATGGATGAAGCAAACCAAACCTTATATGGATATGGAAAGCGTGGCAAAGAGAATACTGGCCTGATGTATTGCGAGGTTCGGCTGGTGGATGAGTTTCAGCAACCTTATGCTCAGTCAGTATCCTCTGTGCCCGCTTCTCCTGTTTTCGACCGAGATGAGCTAGTGGCTCAAATCCGCAAGGAGGTAATGATGGAGGTGGAGAATGAGCGCTATAAGGCAGAGAGAAAACAATTCGAGGATGAGAAAAAAGCTTTTGAGAAAGAAAAAAGCAGTGCTATTGGATTGTTGGTACACCATCTATCACCCGTAATCACTGCAATGTCTGGTAGTAGGAATGTAGCAGGAGTGGATGCAGAAGCGCCTGTACATGCGCAACCTATCCATGCGGTAGAGCAGGATGCAGAGTTGCAGGAGGTAGAGATATTTGATCAAGAGGAGAGTGATACGCTGTTTGAACTTATGGCACGATTCAAGGCCGTTGAACCACAGTATCTCAAACTGATTGAAAATGTGGTACTGATGGCTGAGAGAAAAGACCCTGCCTATGACATGGCTAAAGGATTCTTATTGAAATGATGAAGTTTAATTCTAAATATTCAGGCCAATACTATCAACTTCATGGTGGCGATATCTACACATTGCGTGGAGATGGTCGTTTTGCGTACACCAGTGCTGGTGATGAGGGTTTGGTGATGGTGCAGCTCACTGGTTACTATCGTAACGGTGCAGATGGTAGCGCTATGTATCAGACAACGTCTGGCGGATGGATACGCATGGCAGATGGATGGGAAAATACAGGATATGCGCCTATCCGTCAGTACTCACAGAAAGATGCACAATACTATGTGAATAAGGTGCTCAGAGCAAATGCTAGCATCCTTGAGAATAATTTGTTTTGTGCACGCTTCGCAAGCCGATTAACTGATGAGCAGCAAGCTACATTGTACATGCTGCAGTCGCGCCTAGAATCGCGCAATAAGCAACTGTTGAGTGATGGCCTGCTAGAAGATCAGCAAGTGGCTACACCTCCTGGATATTCGCTTCTTTCAAATGATCTTGCTTCATTTATGCAGGCGTATAGTACAGGAGCAAAGATATCTGGTGTCGGTGCACTTGCAACTACCATCGTAGTAACAGCTATTGTAATTGCTTCGCTTGCTACAGCTGCATACTTTGCGTATAAGTATATGGCTTCTGAAGCTGAGAAAGATATGAAGTACTCTGAGGAATTAACAAAGATCCTGATTGAGAAATTGACTCCAGAGGAGTATAATCAGCTGATGCAAGAAACGCAGGGTATTGTAACGAAATCAAAATTAATTGCTAAATTTGGTGGAGCACTGTCTGTAATGAAATTGGCATTGCTAGCTGGTGCAGGTTTAGCGATATATAAACTTATAACACAAAATTAACTATTATGGCAAAGCGAGAAGTTAAGAGAAAAGATGGTAACAAAGTGTATGTTGGTATTCCATTCATGAATCCAAACTTTGTGTATTTTGAGTTGTTCGAGGGGGAGCATCCAAGCAATAAGATTTATTCCATCCAGCGTGAAGATTGGTGGAAATTTGTTAATACCGTACCATATTCATTCTATGAATTTGGTGCGTGGTATGTACCATCTGGAGAATATCAAGCGCAAAAGAATGCACTTTCTCATCTAAAGGTATATCCTACAAATATACTTCGTAAGTTTATGGAGGAGAGAGGTATTACTTTGCCAGAAAGCGTATATGTTCAACCACTGGCTTATGAAATACGGAAAATGAATCAGCAACCAGATCCTATTATAGCTTATCCTCCATACGATGAATTGGGTGAGGATTATAGAGATGTGGTGTACGATATCGCTAATTTTAAGTTTGTTGATGATGGTGGGAATGAAGTAAGTCCATCTCCAGATAATAATGCTAGTAGTGATGGTGGTAATAACAAAGGTAAGATCTTATTAGCTGCATTAGTGGCTGCTATTTCACTTTTTAAGTAATAATTGCGTATGGATATATATGATAAAACAAACGGCAAGAGAATACAAGTCGTTAATCGTTCGCAAACGATAACAAACAATACTACACTTATGCCAGAGGGTTTTGGAGGGTGGATCGCTCTCAATATCGGAACTGGTAATGTAAAGGTAGATGGCTTCTTATTGCGCCCAAACATGGCTGTGGATTTGTCGCACATGCCTTGGTACGTGGAATGGAGTAGCCCAATACCTATTGAAGTGGAAACAGGCGGAGTGCTCCGCATCACACGCCTAAAATACAATGTGATCCATGAGTGAGAATAAGAAAAAGAAAATGCCAGTGGCACAAATCGTAACGATTGTGCTAACTGCTGTAGCAGTGGGATTGTTGGCTTTTGGTGCTATCACTCCACCACCAGGTGAGATACATGGTAGCATCTTGCAAGCTGCTGGTATATTGTTTGGCTTTGCTGCATTGTGGGTTGGCGCTGAAGCATTCCTTGAGCGTGGTGCAGATGCTAAATTCGGTGCTAATATAGGTGCTGCAAGTGCTTCTGTGGAAATACATAATGAGGAGGAAGAAAAGAGATGAAAGCAGTACTAACAGCGTTCGCAGTCGTGTGCTTCATCGCAGCTGCTTACTTCCTTATTCTAGATAAACTAGGAAAATAAATTATTAACTTTATAAATTATTACAATTATGAAATTTGGAATTAATAACCCTGCATTTTTGCAAATGGCTGGAAATGCGCAAGCAAAGGAGTATTTTTATATTCGTTCGCTTGCTGATGCAAATGAAGTAACCTTTGCAAATACCAAGCTAGGAGCATTTGCTGATAATCTTGAGTATAGTCTGGATGGTAATTCTTGGAGTCCATTATCCGCAGATGATGTGATTACACTAAATAGTGGCGAAAGCATCCTCTTTAGAAATCCAAGCAATACTGTTTATAATCTTGCGATGGGAACTAATATTGTTAAGACTTCTGATGAGTATGAGGTAGGTGGTGATATTATTAAATTATTCTACCCTGGTATAGAATTACCTTTTGAGGCTTTTCAGAGCGCATTCAATGGGGACGTGCTTATTATTTCAGCTTCTGATCTCAAACTCCCTGCAACAGTTTTGTCTAACTCCTGCTACAGCTCTATGTTCTCTGGTTGTACCAGTTTGACGGCTGCACCTGAACTCCCTGCAACGGCTTTGGCAGAGGGCTGCTACAGCTTTATGTTCTTTGGTTGTACCAGTTTGACGGCTGCACCTGAACTCCCTGCAACGGCTTTGGCTAACTCCTGCTACAACTCTATGTTCTATGAGTGTACCAGTTTGACGGCTGCACCTGATGAACTCCCTGCAACGGCTTTGGCTGACTCCTGCTACAGCTCTATGTTCTCTGGTTGTACCAGTTTGACGGCAGCACCTGAGCTCCCTGCAACGGCTTTGGCTAACTCCTGCTACAGATCTATGTTCTCTGGTTGTACCAGTTTGACGGCAGTTACATGTCTTGCAGAAGATATATCAGAAAATTTATGCACAAATTCATGGCTCCAAAATGTTGCTGCATCAGGAACATTTACTAAGTCTGATAGCATGAATGACTGGACAACTGGTACGGATGGAATACCAATAGGATGGACAGTACAAAATTATGTAGGTTAAAATATCAACAACTATGAGTAAGAAATCTTATACTCCACTAATAGCATCTATCGCGGTGGCAATAGGATTGCTATTTATTGCTAACAAACAAAAAGGTGTTGGCAAGATGAGTGATGCACCAGTGTCATTAGACAACCTTAAGCGTGGCATAGCTAATGGATGGTACCAGGCACAACTAACTACAGTAGGTGGTAAGCCTGCAGTCCGATTGTCTGGTAAACTAACCAATGGCAAGCAATATTCTGATGTATATCCAATTACACCAGAAGTTGCAGCAGAACTGAAACAGATGGGAGTGACTACAGTATGAGAAGATTCTTTTTCATAGTACTAACGATGATCACCATGATAGGTTGTGCATCCTCACGGCCTATCATCGGTGAATCCTCTAATCACGAACGCGAACACAGCAATAATCAATCGCATGTGGAGCATACAACAGACTCCACGCTAATTGATCGTATGCGCGAAGTGATTACCAGGAACGATACAGTATTTATCCATGATAGTATCTATATATCCAAATGGCGTAATCGTTATATAACAGATACTGTACATGATACGCTGTATATCAATAACAGAGATACTATCAGACTGACCATTACAAATGAAGTAGAAAAGCCGATTGCACCTTTTGTGCGTAACAGCTGCATCGCTCTGTGGGTGATAATAGGTGTGGCAATTTTGGCACTCATTGGATGGATAGCATGGAGTTTTGCCACAGGAAGAATATCCTGGGGAAAGATACTTGGTAAGATACTAAGATTATGAAACGTGATGAGATAATAACATTCGCTAGCCTTGTACTTGGTGGAGCTGCTATTATGTGGCTCATTAATTCGGGTCGTAGGCGAAACGAGCCAAACACACCAAACATGAATCAAGAACTTCCACGTGGGTATAGAAACAACAACCCACTTAATATTCGATTAAGCTCAGCCAATATCTGGGATGGAGAGGTGTCAAAAAATACAGATGGCATATTTGAGCAATTTGTCGCAATAGAATATGGATATCGCGCAGCGTTGAAGCTGATACGAAACTATATCACAAAAGATGGACTGACAACAGTAGCTCAGATCATCAACAAATGGGCACCATCCAACGAGAATAACACAACAGGATATATCCAACGCGTGTGCCAATCTACAGGATGGGTACCTGGTAAAACGATTGATCCGTACAATGTACACGATATGACCGATCTAGTGTACGCAATGGCACTTGTGGAGAATGGTACAACCATCCTACCAGACTACACACAAATTTACAAAGGATGGGAAATGTTATGATTGGATTACTAACTATAGGATTGATTGGCCTTGCACTATGCACAAAGAAGCGTAGTGTATCTGGCATTGGTAAAGTAGAACGAGTAAAAAGGCGTATCTACAAAGAGATTGCAGCTGCACAAAAATTGGGTGTAGATTTTGATCTTAAGTACAATGAGTTAATGAATAGCCAATTAAACTCGCTAGAGGAAGTCGGCAAAATGTTTGGATGGAAACAAACAAAACGCTCTGTTGAATCTGGAAAACTCTACACAGAAGCTTATTACAATTCACTAAAGCGCGCTTATAATGCAATAGCAGGAATTGGGATAGGAGCTGCTGATTACAACACACACACTATCAGGAATGGAAAGGGGAAGATCATATTGCAATGGCGCGAATATGATCCAGTTGTAGAACATATGCAACAAGAGCCGATTGTGGAGATAGTAGAAACAAGCCGTAGAACCAATAGGATAACAAAGCAAGAGGAGACACTACAAGTATGGCCATATATTCGAGTTTATCATAATGGACAAGTACTATCTCCAACGACAGAAGATTTACCACCATTCACACATGTTGCATGGAAGAAAATGTTAAATAAAGATGGGGAAGTTTTAGCCGAGGGTGCTATCATGGCTTTTGTAACAGAGAAAGAAGCACAAGATTGGGTTTATATGATGCGCAGGCAGGTCAAAGGTAAAGATCAATATTACCCACAACGCTTCTCTGTAAAACATATCAGAAACGTTAAGCCAGAATTATACATATAGTACTTTGGCTTATATATGGCGTATAACATATTAAAAATAGCTGTACCTTTGCAGCGAATTAAAATCAATGTTTTTCGCATCACTAAAATTTGATCATTCTCTTAATTTTTAGACACAGAAACTTTGACACGGAAACAACACAGATTGGACACAGACACGGCGGGACACGGAACACGGCAGGACACGGACACAGCAGGACACGGTATATGTATTGAGAATGGCAATTTTGGAATTTATGTATTGGAGGGGCAACCCTCCTTTTTTTTTACATCTTATCCATCTTATCGGCAGCAACGCCAGATTTTGGTACACGCTTCTTTAGATACTCCTCAGTAGTCATGATTGATTTATGGCGAAGCTGATCCTTTACTTCATAGATGGTTGCACCATTCTCCACAGCAGACAGCGCGCCACTATGCTTCCAGGAATAAAATTTTTTATCTGATGAAATATGCAGCGCATCACGATATAGATTGAATCTGTTTCGCATTGTGTTTTTACCCATCGGGCAAATCGCTGGTGATCCATACTTTCCAAACAAATACAAATCCTTAGAATATACATCCAAATTCAGTGATAACATATGATCACGTAGATTATCTGGAAAAGCCACATATTCTGTGGTTTTATTTTTTGCCAACTCAGCACGCACGCATATTGTTTTATGTTCCAAATCAATATCACCTACTTTCAGTAAACGCATCTCTGTCCCTGGCCTAATCGCGCAATAGTATAGGATTTCACAAGCCAGCCACAGCCACGGCTCCTTTGGTTTGATTGCATCACGCAGTCGCTCACGCTCTGTTCTGTCAAAGACTCCAGGACTGCAGTCCACTACTCTACCCATCTTTGGTATGCGCTTTACAGGATTAGTTTCATACTCACGTATTCCTACATCCTCGCACCAATTAAAGAAGATACGTACCACCTGCATATACTTTGTGATCGTTTGCCTACACAAATTCCTTTCATTAACTAGATGCTCGAAGAACGGAAATAGCGCAGCTCTATTGATAGATGGTATAGGCATGTTGTGTAATTCTTTTTCTACATACTCTGTAAACACACCTAACTTGCAACTATAATCCTGGTACGTTTTTTTGCGTACTGTAGGTTTGATTGTTTTGAGGAATCTATCTATCAATGATGCAGCTAGCATCTCACTACGTGCTTGCATCCATCTTTTTGTTTCTGGCCTAAACGTTTCTTTTTCCTTGAGAGGATTAAGATTTGGCTTAGTATTGAGATATTCTCCAGATTTTAGATATTCGGTATAGTATTCTACCAACTGTTTTGCGATATCATCACGATCCTCAGCAGTACCTTTGCCTAGACCACTATACACTCTGTACCTTTGTTGCTCACCATCTGGCGCGACAAAAGCAAATTCAACGTACCATTTTTGGTTAAGATCACCACCTCTACGATTGTAGCGCGGGAAAGAAATAAGATTTTTTGTTCTCATAAATGTGGACTTTTTTGTGTGTATTTATATGTACTTCCGCATTTATTAGATTTACTCTACTATCATAACTTCCTAAAAATCAGCGCGTAAAGTTCGCTTTTGTGGAGATAGCGGGAAACTAATTTTAACGCAGAAAGTCTAATAAACACTATATTTATATTTGGCTATTCTGTGGACTACATAAAGTACATATTTTTAAGTCCACAAAAATAAATGATTGAATATTAAGCACTTATTACTGCCACTCTAACAATAGTGTAACTTTTGCATTACTAGCAGTTCCTGTTGTAGATTCAGCATATTTCGATTTTAGATCAGATGTATATACACTCCACTTATCCTTTTGCGTTCCAGTTCCAGATGTAGACCCATTCTGGTATAATCTCATCACATACTCAGATATACTGAAATCAATTTGCTTTTTACTTTTAAGCGTATATGTATAAGGAATATTTGCAGAAGATAACATAACCCAATCTGTGTACCAATATAGCGTTTCGAATAGTATATAATCATCCGTAAATCGTATATTATAATACTCATTATTTTTCGGTATCTTCTCATAAACAACACCAGTTATATAGCAATTAGTAGGTTCTACAACTGTTACATTTGTTGTATATGTATCACTTCGGTTGGACAAAAAACTACTAACCCGAAGCGTTACTTTATAGACTCCTTTTTTGCTGTACTTATGCGTTGGGTTCTTTTCTGTTGATATTTCACCATCACCAAAATCCCAATGAATAGAATTTGCACCATCGTAATTACTGGATAGATTCTTAAATACGACTTTTAATGTATGCTGTAGTTGATACGAAAACTCAGCATGTGGCTGTTTACTAGTTGGATTATTCGGCGGATTATACCCACCGCCACAGGAAGCCAACAGTAGAAATGATGCTACAATGAAAAGTGATTTTGTTTTCATAGCATTATTTTTTTAGCAGTTCGAATAATTGTTTTATTTGTTCATCCTTAATTGCTAGCTGCTGTTGGAGTATTTCTACACCCATAGCACCTATATTCTGATTATTTACCATACCAACCTGGTTAGTATTAAAGGTATTTGTAGAACCATCTATACCAAAGAACTCGTTAGGGGTTATACCTAATTCTGTACAAATAGGCAATATCGCACGAATTCCAAGCGTTTGTTTATTCATACCCTCACGAAATCCACGAAGTGTCATATTTGCACAATCCGCAATTCTTGTAAGAGAGATTTTTTTCTTGTAGCATAAATCGCTTAACTCACTGTAAGTCATAATGTTTGCCATATTTCCTTATTTTTTATGTGTCTAAATTTCACTTTTGCATAGGAAATAATTTGCCCATATGAGAAATTTATTGTACCTTTGCAGCGTAAAATTACACAAAAAAGTGCAAACACACAAATTTTAGCGTAAGTTTTTTAACAAAACATGTTGTAAAACACACAACCGAAATTATGGCAAAGATACAAAAAATATCACTTTTCATAGTTAAAATCAGTTTGGCACACCTTTTGATTGGGTGCCAGCAACCTAACTTAAACAACCAAAAACATAACTATGAAAACGAAACTGATCTTTGCCTGGTTCCTACTCAGGAACAAAGCATTACTGAAGTATCTTTATTTGTATCACAAGTACATTTGCACGCACGACAAGAGAGTGTTTTTCAGAACATTCTCAGCTGCATCATGGATCAGCGTTATATATATACTATATAGTACGCGCGAAGAAATAAAGTACTGGAGAAAAATAGACAGTAAGTGGAACGAATATTTATACAACACAAAGAACAATGACACACATAATTAAACACACCGTAAACTGGAGAGAGGAAGATTATGATGGTTATAACGATTACTTTGTACCACCAGAGCACATTCCATCCCACAAATACTATAAAGGATATAACAAGCAAGAACAAGAAGATGAGGAATAAATGTTTAACAATATAATATATAAGGAATATGGAAAATGAAAGAATAAGTATCGAAGTTGATTCATTAGTAACAATTAATAAAATATCGTTCTGTGCGATACCCATCTACAAGAAAAGAGAATTAGTATTTTTCTATCTTTCAACAATGCTTCAAGAGAATACAATATGCGAACACGATGTAAAATGTTTTCTAGAAGACCCAGTATCTTATACATTACCATTTTAAAAATTATCAGACATGATCAAAAGAATTTATTATTACTTCAAGCTCAAGAAGATGCTTAAAATGAAAGGTTTAATGCTGTTTGTGGAGTTTATTCTTAAGAACAGGCACACAGACGATACATTATTTAGTTTCTGCAGGAATAGGTATATTCCGAGGTGGTTAGACCAGTTAGCAAGTGTTAATTTGCGCACATATGCTTTTGATTACAAGTTAGGTAACAAGAAGCATGCAGAAGATTTGATCAAACGCTATAACCAAGCCAGAGATTTTTGGCATAAAAACGTAAAACGATGAAACGATTTTATATTGAAAGCGGAATAAAGGTGTGCGAGTGGGAGGAGTTTGAGAAACGAATCCTGGACATTAGCCAAGAGTTCCATTTTACACCTGAACAATGGAGGAACCGCAGACAAGGTCGAACACGCATTAAGCCACAGGAGCGATTAGCCATGATGGCAATAGTGGAGGAAATACGCAAACGACCAGAATACCGATCAGCAACATTAAGAACAAATTTTAACTAATACAACTATGGCAACAACAACTCAAAAACGCAAAGTGGGCAGACCACGCAAAGATCAACCAGCACCTAATCCATTTATCGAATTAGAAGAAGTGGATTTGATTCTCAATGCACTAACATTAGCAATTAATAGCGCGAAAGAAACACGCGCTGGTGTGTACGAATTAACAGAACTTGTAATGCAACAAAAAGCAGAGCCTGGTAGTGCAGTAGCATTGATGCTTGCTAAAAATAAAGGAGAAGTTTCATTTGCAAAGATACATGCAGATGGTGTAGTAGATAGTTTAGAGTACATGAAATCAAGATTTACCAACATGCGCAAACTATTTACTGTAGAAGCAGAATTGCGTAAGGCGATGGAAGCCGAAATACTACAACACAAAAGCAAACTGATATGATACTACATTTTAATATATACCCAAGCAACTCATGTAGTTGTGGGAGCATTGTAAGATTCTATGTATCTGAGTGTACGCCAGTAGATATAGTAGCTGTATCAGATTTCGCCAGGAGAACACTTGATACAAGCTTAGGTACTTGCGATTTTTTCGACTGGCAATACGATAAAATGCAAGGCACATTTAGAATCATCATGCAACGCGGAGTAGATGATGAAACTACCATGCAGGCCATGAATGATCTTAAAAGAAAGATACTAACAGAATATTGTAGATAACTAAGTTGAGTGTGTTTAAATCAACTATTCAGCGAGAATAAAACAACTGATAAACAATTAAAATTATTTTGAGTATGAAAACATACGTACTAATGTTATCGCTGGTTTTTCCTGCTAATCATCCAAAATCTGGAATCCCTACGGGCTTTCAGCATAAATTACAAGCAGCACTAAACGGCTGGAGCGACCATACTTTTGCAAAACTCCATACCATCCGTGCGAATTATTCCCTAAAGGAAAAACTCAAAGAAAGAATATACCTTAATAACTTATAATACTATGGCACGAAGATTAACTGATACATATTTTGTAAAATGCACTTTTAGTATTCGCTTTGAAACAAGCCAACAAAGACTAAGCACAAAAACTAGTGTGGGTGTTTATGTAATACCAGAGGTGGAATCAGTAGGAGAATATATAAAAACAGCTACAGAAAAACAAGTAAAATCTGATTATGGATATGACTGTAAAATAGCAGATTTTGCAATAATAGAAATTACACCACTATGAGTAAGGAATGGAAAGGAAATAAGAAGTCGGTTAGTACTATGTTAGGCATGAGTACTACATGGTATCCAGAGAATAGAGCTGCTGGAGATTACTACACAACTGATCCGACTGCAGTCGAAGATTTCATGCAGCATCTTAAACGTAACTATTGCGATACTATGTATTATAAAGAGTTATTCAATGTAGTTTGGGAACCAGCGTGTGGATGTGGTAATATATCAGAAGTAGTAAAAAAGTATGCTAATAAAGTTATATCTACTGATCTATATGATAGAGGTTATGGACATACTGGAGTCGATTTTCTAAAGACAACAAAACTACCAGAAGATTGTATGTGCATAATAACTAATCCACCATATTCATTGAGTGATGAGTTTATTAAGCATGCGATGGAATTGTTACCGAGCAACGCACGATATTTTGCGCTATTGAATATATCATATTTGGCTGGCAAAAAGCGTTTTAATGATATATACAAAAATCAATATCTCAGAGCAATACATGTTTATCCATATAGAATACATTGCTACAAGAACAACGAGAATACAGGGCACAGTTCGCCAGTTAATTATGCGTGGTTTGAATTTGGGCATAAGCCACAAAATTATTACTCTGAGGATGCAAAATATCCAGCAAAGATTTATTGGATTGAAAAATAAATACTACCATGAAAAAGATAGGATTAATAGATGTGGATTACCACAACTTCCCAAATATAGCACTTATGAAGATTAGTGCCTGGCACAAACAACTTGGTGATAGTGTAGAATGGTACACACCATTTGAGCATTACAATATTGTGTATGTTTCTAAGGTATTTAGCTTCTCTGAGGATTGGAGAGAGCCAATAAATGCTGATATTGTAATCCGAGGTGGTACTGGGTATCAAATCGAGTTGCTGAAAGGGAAAGAGATATACCAAGAAATTCCTTTGCTGAGATTTAAGGAACTATTTTCTAGGATTGAAAAATATGTGGTAGATATGATTTACCCATTGGAAGGAGAAGCATTTTGGGCATCGTTACCACTTGAGATGGAGCATATAATGCCAGACTACTCGCTTTATCCTACATTAACCAAAGACACGGCATACGGATTTTTGACACGCGGTTGTCCAAGATGTTGTACGTTTTGCCATGTAGGAGATAAAGAGGGTACGATTAGCCATAAGGTAGCTGATTTATCAGAGTTCTGGAGAGGTCAAAAGAATATAGTTCTATGTGATCCAAACATACTTGCATGCAGGGATTGGAAGCCTCTACTACAGCAGCTTATAGACAGCAAAGCGTATGTAGATTTTAACCAAGGTTTGGATATACGCATGATGACTGATGAGAAAGCAGAAATGCTATCAAAAATTAAGATCAAAGAGATACATTTTGCATGGGATAGATACCAGGACAAAGATATAATACTACCAAAGTTAAAACTATTCTCTGAGATAAAATATAAAGGTAAGAACCCAGATCACAGCGCAATAGTATATGTATTAGTAAATTTTGATACAACAATAGAGCAAGATTTAGAAAGAATCTATACTTTGCGAGAAATGGGTTATTGGGCGTATATTATGATTTATGATAAGGAGCATGCAGATATGGAACATAAGTATTTAGCACGCTGGTGTAATAACAGGCGCATATTTGCTAAATGTAAACGATTTGAGGATTACGATAGAAAAAAATAATCAATACAACTATGGCTAAGAAGAAAATTGAACAAGAGGTAGTAGAGCATGAGGATTACATGCCAGAACCATCTGAGGTGGTTTGGGATGATAATTCCATGGATATTAGCGAGGTAGTAGAAGATGGTGCTCCTGGTATATACCACCGTACAGAGGATGGTAAATATCATCGTGAGGAAGCTACTGATCATACTGTAGAGCAAGTGCAGTATGAAGAAACGCCTACTGGAGAAGTGGAGAAGAAAACTACCACAGTACGATGGCAAACTGATATGCTAGATTTGTACAAATCTCCAGAGGAAGAAAAGCGCGTAAAGCACTTGCATAGATTCTACTCCATCGAAACCGTATGGGATAAACAAGCAGAGTGCGAGAAACTCAAGAAGATAGAGTTAGATAATTATGCTATCGTGGATGTACTTCGAGAGTTAGGCTTCTGTCGTTACGACCAGCCAAATGGCAGCTTCGAGTATGTTAAGATTTCCGACAATATTATTACGCTTATCCGAGATCAGCAAATGATTGTGGATGCTTTTGAGGATTATGTTAGGAAACTTCCAAATCTATACTACAAAACAAATGATGGTATGATTTTTGAGCGATTCGATAAAGACACACACACCAAGTACATGAAGCCAGCTCATATCACCATCACAAGCGAGATGCTATTACAAAAAGTATATAAGAATATTATGTACTATTTCAGTAGCACACTTCCACGATTACGACCAGATAAGCCGATACGACTACTACAGGACACTAAAGAGAGTAAGTATTTATTCTATAACAACTGTGTAGTTCGCGTGTCTAAGGATGGAATAGACACATGGCAATACGACAACTTAGATGCTATGTTAAGCTGTTATATAGAAGATAATGGAACCTATATCTGGAGTACGAATATTTTAGATCGTGATTTTCCAACAACTTATATTGATGATCAAGGAAAATCTAAATTACAAGGAATAAGCGATTTTGAAATATTTGCTGATTGTATATGTGGTTTAGGAATAGGATTTACAGATATAAATGGAATACGTGAAACGAGATATATTACACCGACAAAAGATCAGGATATAAAAGTACCATTTTTACGCAAGCAGAGCCTACAAAATATCTTCGGATATCTGATGCACAATAACTATGAGTGCAACCTTAGATCGATCATGTTTATTGATATGAATAAGGATAATATTGGAAAGCCTGCTGGCGGTACTGGTAAAGGTATTATTGGTAAAGCACTATCGCACATGATGAATCGTACAGAGAATGATGTGCGCTATATAGCTCCTCCAGGTAAGAACTTCGATCCAGAGGATGAGCGTAGATATTCTGAGGGTGATATAACAACACAGTTAATCCACATTGAGGATATCAAAAGCGGATTTCGTTTTGAGGGATTTTTCAATGACGTTACAGATGGTGCAGTATTTCGCAAGATGTACCAGGATAAAACTAAGCACCGAGTAAAGATTATGCTCAGTAGTAACCAGGCCATTGATCTTAGCGCTCCAAGCTGTAAAAGGCGTATGGTAGTGTTTGAGTTAGACAACTTCTTTAACGAGAATAAAACTCCACAGGACTTATTTGGTAAACGTTTTTTCGAAAGCCAATGGGATAGATTAGACTGGTATAGATTTGATATATTCATGGTAGGTTGCTGCTTGCAATACATGAAAGATAAAGATGCTGTAGGTGCAGATGGTAAGGTAATTGGTATACGCCAACCACCATTGCTAAATTATCAGAACACACTACTATACTCTAAGGTAAACGAAGATTTTATTGTTTGGTTTGAAGATAAGATTTCAGAAGCATTAAAGTTCCAAACAGAGCGATTCTATAGCAAGAAAGGACTGTATGAAGAGTTTAGCAAGAAGTACACGGAGTTCGCAGATGAGAGAAGATATAAGCGTGCATTTGCAGGATGGTGCAAGTTCTATTTACAGACTATGCAAATACCATCTGGAGAGAAACGATCTACTGAAGATTTATTGATTTTATACCCACAAAAGGGTGATCCAAAAATATCCTACATTTACAAGTAGGATTCTAAGTTCAAATTTTCTTAATTAGCCAATGGGTGCAACTGTCCGCGATGGATCGTTGCACTATTTTTATGCGCGTGTATTCACTACTACTATTTGACATAATATTTATTAGTTACTGCACAACTGCATAAAAATAAGCCAAAATGATAGGTTTTTGGGGTAGATGTAAGCGAAATCGTAGCGCAAAAGCCTTAAAACTGCTTTTTTTTTATTTTTTATAGTTTTTCTATGCAGTTATGCAGTTAGCATTATATTTTTCTCCATTCGCAGCATACTCTAAAAATCATAAGTAACTGTAATATATACAATTAAAGTTACTGCATAGAAAATTATTTCGATTTTTCGCAATGCAGTAAATTGATGTTTCTATGCAGTAAATTGATATTTCTATGCAGTAAATTGATATTTCTATGCAGTACGTTGCGCTTTTTGATGCAATGTACTGACAAAAAGTGTCGGTTTGGTTGTAAAACTGCATAGAAAAATGGGGTACTGCATGGTTACTGCAAAGGATGTGCAGTAGTTAAGTGTTTGATTTTTAGTTGGTTAAATTAGTTACTGCGTAACTGCATGGAAAAATGGAAAAAA
>ERZ808043.67-NODE-67-length-22087-cov-5.245979_pt1 | contig 22087 bp, 25 predicted proteins | sample MGYA00380194_ERZ808043 | MGnify/ENA primary metagenome ERZ808043 (study PRJEB31490, sample SAMN06133370) | cow dung metagenome | isolation source: H3 | host: cow | place: China: Chengdu | collected 2015-05 ...
CTATATACAGCACCTGGCGCAACAGCAATATAAGCATACGGAACAAAGTTATGTTCTCTGCAAAATCTAATGAAATAGGGGTTGCCAATACTATGACAAATAACAATAGATTCTTTATTTAACTTCTTCGTTTCTAAATATTTAGAAAGTATTTCATCAAACTTTTCATATTTACTTTCTGCACTAATTGGAAAGTTAGGCATAATTACATTTAATTTATCCTCAAATTTTTGTTTAACATCTTTTCCCCAAAACTCTAAGGTATCGCCATTTAAACTATGTAATATAAAAATATTTTTCATATTTTACCCTTTTATATCCTTAAAATTTTTATTTTTTTTTGCAAAAAACGTGAAAAAACAGTTGACAAAAAGATTTGTTTTTAGTATTATTATAAAGCTGTTTGACGGGAGAAGCGAAATTTTTTCGTCAGAAAGCGCGAAATATCGCGGGGTGGAGCAGCTAGGTAGCTCGTCGGGCTCATAACCCGAAGGTCGCAAGTTCGAATCCTGCCCCCGCAACCAAATGGCGGCGTAGCTTAGTTGGTTAGAGCGATCGGTTCATACCCGATAGGTCATAAGTTCGAATCTCATCGCCGCTACCACGAACATACACGGAAAATTCGTTTTAAAATATAAGCGCGAACCGCGCGCAAGACGGCCCGTTGGTCAAGCGGTTAAGACACCACCCTTTCACGGTGGTAACATGGGTTCGAGTCCCGTACGGGTCACCAAAGAAAGACACCTGTCAACAGACAGGTGTCTTTCTTTGTGCCCGTTACGGGTAAACGCGAACCCATCGGGTTCGCGCGAGCAAGCTTTGCTTGCGAAGCTCTCCGAGGGTCCCTTTTAAGGGTGTCGGAGATACCCGTACGGGGCACACTTATTTCGTTACAGGAAAGGCGACGAACCCATCGGGTTCGAAAAAATGCGAGCGTCTATACGCGAGACTTTTTTCTTTGCCGAGAGTTCTCGCTTGCGAGAAACGGCACGCCCCCGTACGGGGCACTTTTTTGCTTGCATTTTTAATAATTATATAGTATAATAAAAGAAAAACAAGTTGTTGAATAGTTGTGAGAAACAAAAAATTGTTATTCTTAGGACACTTTTGGACTTATGGAATATTTTTTTTAACTTTTTTACTGTTTTTCATTTGTGAAGTTCTTTGTCATAATGTTGAATCATTAAAAGAATACACGTGGATATCATCTATTGTTTTGGGAATAGGAGTTTGCTCCGCTGGCATTAATCTTATTATTGCCGCAATTTTCAGAAAACCACATATATTATTGATTGAACAGTTTACTACTCATCAAAAAATGAATCCCGACGAAATCACTTGGAATGAATTTGATGGCAAGCCATATATTGGTGCTGGAATTCTTTTGTGCGTTTTAGGGCTTTTTTCCTTCGTAGCCGCTATAATTATTGCAATATAAAACGTTTGATTTGCGTTGATTGAGACTCACCAAAGAAACCCGAAGAATCCGTCAAAATTATCTTTTATTTTATTGACTTTCTTATCAATTTATATTATACTATAAGCATATAAATTTTAAGGAAACAATTAAAATGAGTAAAAATAGCTACCCTTCTCAAAGCGATTATAGAAAAAAATTTCTACGCGCGAACAAAAAAAACCTTATCGCTCTCGCCATTTGCTTTGTTGCGCTTGTTATATTATTCGCCATTATTATCATTTCAGCCGCAACGGATTCGGATAATTATTTAACCTATGAAAATTATGAAAAAATTGAAATGGGAATGAATTATGACCAAGTGGTAGTATTGTTCAACAATCACGTTGGCAAATCGAATAGACCTTCTGGGAACGGCGCTTGCACTTATACTTGGACGGATGATTCCGGAACACGCACTATCATTATAGCGTTTGATGCAAAGGGAAGAGTGTATAATAAATCACAATATGGATTAGATTAAAAACGGCTTTTCTATGCCTTGACATGAGAATATAATCACTTTGAGCGTAAAATTGTTAGTTTTACGCTCTTTTTATTTATCCAATCGCTTCTAATCTGCCACACTTCAAATTTGTCTTTATATTATTGACATTTTTCAAATTTTATCGTATACTATATTCAAGCAAACGAACGCAAGGAGTGTTGTGGCTATGTGGATGTTTGAAGGATACCATTCAGGTAATGCAAAAGAATACATTTTAGAAAGACAAAGAAAACAGTTGAAAACGTCTTCCATTCTCTTTTCTATTATCGTCTCTATTGTTTGCATCATTATGGCTATTATATTTGCTGTATCCTATATGGTTTTCGTTTTGATTAGTTTTTTCTGTTGGATTCTCGCGTTCTCACTTGGAAACGTAGTTCTTTTTATAGCCTATACGCGCAAGCCAAAATGCAAAATTGAAATACGAAACGACGGTTTTTACATAGACAACGGCAACGGACAAATATCGTTTGTATTTTATAAACTTGAAGACGTATGCTATTTTGACGATTATATTACGTTTAATAAAGATTACGTTTTAGAAAAAGCCCTGCTTGTAAAAGGCGATTGGGATGAATTAGTAGCACTCTTAAAAAAAGTGGAAGCGAGCTTGGATTCCGACAATCCCATGTATCAAATCGAAGAACCTGAAACGTTATTTTATGAAGCCACCGTTAAAGAAAAACGCATTTTTCAAAAATTTGTAACCGGTGTATCCGCCGTTACCCCCGTTGGAATGTTTGAATATTTCATACTCTTTGATTTAGGGGAAAATGGAGAAATGGAATATCAGGTAAGCCAAGAATGCTATGAGAAAATCACGGAAATGCAAGTGGGCACTTTGGTTATCGTAAACGGACGTTTTTTCTCTTTTGGCGACGGGGAAGAAATGGAATAAGTATTCGATTTAAGTCAGTTAAATCACAACAACGAAAAAGACAGGATAAATTCCTGTCTTTTTCCATTCATTCTCCGTTTTCAATCACCCAAAAACGGCAAACCCCGAGCGGAGCACCCCACGCATTAAACATAAAAGAACGCTGCCTTTATCGGCAACGTTCTTTCTTTATATATTCAATAATCTTTTATCCCTAAAAAATAATCCGCGGAAATATTAAATGCAAGCGCCATGGTTTTTAACGTATCGTAGCCTGGCTTTGCCTTCCCTTTTAACCATTCGCTCACTTGGCTCTGTTTCACCCCTACCGTTTTTGCGAACGCAACTTGCGTTAAATTATGCTCCGCTAAAAAATCCTTTAAAATTTCACTAAAATTATTTTCCATAATATAATTATATAGAAATTTCTATATTTTTACTTGACATATAGAAAATTCTATACTATAATATGGGTATAAATTTATTTTTGGAGGTTTTTATGTTAAAAAGTAATGTTAAATTATTAATTTACGACTTACTTGATTTAATTGATAAAAACAATTATGAATCTTGCGAGGAAATTGAGCGAAGAATAGCATGCGGTAAACTGATTTCATATTTATCAGATAAATACCCTATGCCCTGCTTTTTAAAAACAAGCACACAAGAAGTCAGTGATTTCTTGAAAGAAAAAGTAGGCTGTAATGAAATCAACTATACAAATGGTTTAATTTATTTAATCGATATACTTTTAGATTGTTAATAAGGAGTTATTTATGAAAAAATTTTTACAAAAAATGTTGTCATTATTGATTGTAGGTTGCTTCGGCGCAAATTTAGCTGCCTGTAATCCCTCTTCATCAAGCACAAATGCAAGCTCTTCGTCATATCAAAATGAAATTATAGAACCACTGACCATTTCTCTTTCTATCAGCAATTTGGAATTAACCAAAGGTGAAACTTATCAACTATACGCGACTATTTCTCCGAGTAAAGCAGACCAAACAATTCTATATAGTAGCGTCAATGAAAATTGTGCAACGATAAATTCTCAAGGACTGATTACTGCTATGGATAAAGGGAATACGGTAATACGAGCCGAAACTGTAAACGGATTAATAGCAACATGTAATATCGAAGTTTCTATTGCTGTTGGTAGCGTATCAGGCAGCATGACTTATAGCAATAAATCGACAGGTACGCCTGCATATGCAGATTCGGGTTCTTATATACAATTAATTCCAACAAATATTGAAATGCTCCCTAGCGATTATTCAATCTACAAAAGCAATGAAGAATATGGAATATATACTACAACAACGGACACATCAGGTAATTTTAAATTAACAAATATTCCTGTGGGCGAATATCGCTTGATTTATTTCTCCAATAATGCCTCCTGGCATAGCAGCAAAGCTTTAGAAAATCTTGCCAATAAAGAACAAGTTATTAAAAAAATATATGGAGAACATATCGGCGAATATGCAATACAGCAGTTAGGAGATTCAATCGCAACCATGAATTTATGTTTCTATTATGTATGCGGCTGGGATATATCTATAACAAAAGATCGGGAAATCAATGAATCTATTAGTCTGATAAATTGGTCTGTAATTTTGGCATAACAAAAACATTTAATTTACCCCTATAAAGAAAAATCTAGCATTTATGGGCATCAGAGCAATATAACCAAAAGACTTGTTGCAAAGCACACGCAACAAGTCTTTTTCCTTTTATTCACCGTTTTCGATTGCCGAGCCGCGCATTAGATCCCGCACGAAAAGCATATCTTCCCCGATCTCTTTGATAAGCCGAAGCAGCTCTCCTTGCGTTTCTTTTCGTTCCGCTTTTGCAAGCGCGTGGACGTATTCGGCGATTAACATTTTTTCCGCGTAGAACGCGTCCTTTAAGCTATCGAATTCATTGAGCGTGATTTCCCGTTTTTCCAGCTTCATTCTTCTTCCCCCTGTTCGCTATCTGTGCCCGCTTGGTTTTTGCGTTTTTCCGCCTGTTTCGTTTTGCCCTGTGCCAAACATTCAAGCGTGGTTTTCCGCTTTGCGTGGCGGGTAGCAAGCGTTTCCATATCTTCCGCAAGTGCGGCATCTGTGAGCAAGCGTGAATAGATTTTCACCTTTTTCTCGACGAGATCTTCAAGCCCCGCAAGGTGTTCCAAAACACAACGTTCTTTTTCTTGCATAAAAAATACTCCCCTTTCTTTTTCCATAGTTTGGGAAAGAAAAGGGAGTTTTATGCGTTTTATTTATTTGTTTTATTTCTTCGTTTTTTTATAATAATCGCAAACGTGAGCAAGGGTACAATTTTCACAATCAGGCTTTTGCGAATGACAAACCTTTCGACCGTGCCAAATGAGCCAATGGTGCGCGCTCGACCAGTCTTTTTTAGGGATAGCCTTATTCAAGCCCGCTTCCACTTTTAGCGGCGTGTTGCCCTTGGCAAGCCCCAAACGATTACTCACCCGAAACACGTGCGTATCCACTGCAATCGCGTCGCCGCCGAACGCCACTGAATAAACGACGTTCGCCGTCTTTTTCCCTACGCCCGCAAGCGACGTAAGCGCTTCGACCGTCCTTGGCACTTCGCCGTGGAAACGCTGCAAAATATCACGAGAAGCGGAAAGGATATGCGCCGCTTTCATTCTATAAAATCCACAAGAAAAAATATATTTTTCAAGCTCTGCTTGGGTAAGCGAAAGCATTGCCTGCGGCGTGGAACACCTTTCAAAAAGCACCGCCGTTACTTTATTCACACGCTCGTCCGTGCATTGCGCCGACAAGATGACGGCGATAAGAAGCTCGTAAGGCGAGTTATAATGCAACGCGGGTTTCGCACCTTTGTATAATCTTTCCAGTTCGGCAAGCGCCGTTTTTTTATCTACTTGTTTCATATTTACAGTATAACACAAATGCTTGCAAAATGCAAGCTCTGTATCCTGTTTTATCTATTGTTTATAGTAATATGGTGTAACGGTCATTCTGCCGTTGACGAAATCCGTTTTATAAAAACCTTTGAACGTAGCGTATCTGCCCGTTTTGAGCACCGCTTGCGCCCGAATAAAATAGCGCGCGTCGAAACGCACGCAAAGTCCGCAACCGATCTTCGCTTCTTTGGGCGTGGGAACGGTTGTCGCCGCCACGCCGTAGCTTGTGAGCCTTTGTGCATAATCCAAGCTATGAGCGCGGGAGCGGAACACCGCTAAAATCATCATAAGTCATATGCTCCTTATTTTAGGAATACTATATTTTATGTATATCCCCAAAAAAGAGGTGCATAAATGATCTATTTCGACAACGCCGCGTCTGGCGGAAGAAAACCCGACTCCGTTCAATCTGCCGTCTGCTCCGCAATTAAAATTTGCGCCAACCCCGGGCGCAGCGGACACAAACTCGCACTTGCTTGCGCGCTCACCGTAGAAGATACCCGCAAAGCTTTAAACGACTTTTTCAGCGGTTACGGGTTTGACCGCGTTGTCTTTACCAAAAATTGCACGGAAGCGTTGAATATCGCTTTGTTCGGCGTGTTGAAAAAGGGCGACCACGTCGTAACCACCCCCATGGAACACAATTCCGTGCTTCGCCCGCTTGAATATTTAAGGCACGCGGGCGTGATTACCTACGACGTTTGCCCGTTTTCAAAAGACGGAAACGTTACTCCGCAAGCAATCGCTTCTTTAATCAAGCCCCACACGAAACTCGTTGCGGTTACAACCGCTTCCAACGTTACGGGCGCAAAGCCGCCCTTGGAAAGTATCCGTGCGGCAATCCCGAAATCGGTGCTCTTTTTATGCGACGGCGCGCAAGGCGGCGGGCATATTCCTATCGATATGCAAGCGGCAGGTATCGATTTATTGACGCTCGCAGGACATAAAGGCTTAATGGCAATCCAAGGCAGCGGTGCGCTTTTGTTTTCCGAGCGGATAGACCCTACCCCGCTTCTATTCGGTGGCACGGGTTCTTTGAGCGTATCGCTCGATATGCCCGATTTTTATCCCGACGCTTTGGAAGCGGGTACGGTTTCCTATCCTGCTATCGTTTCTTTGCTTGAAGGCGTGCGGTATCTTAAGGGGCGTTTTCATTCCGTTCGTGAACGCACGTTATCTCTTACCGCGTATTTTATCGACGGTTTGAAAAAAATGTTGTCGTATCGTTTATATTCCGACCCCAACGAAAGCGGAATCGTGGCGTTTTCACACGAGCAATTCCAATCGGAAGCAATCGCGGGCGCGTTGTCCGCGCGATACGATATTGCCGTGCGGGGCGGCTTGCATTGTGCACCGCTTATGCATAAGGCGCTCGGCACAATGGATAGCGGACTGGTGCGCGTTTCCTTTTCCCATTTTAATTGCACACGCGAAATCGACGAGCTTTTATCGGCACTTACAGCCTTGGAAAACGAGCCGTCAGATCTGCTTTAACTTCTCCACGACGGCGCGCAGTTTTTTGCGTTGTCCGCTATCGAGCATAGGCGAAAACGTTTGATAAAAATTTTCGATTTCTTCGTTCGAAAGCGTGCCTGCGCGTTTACTTTTCTCCGCTTCCGCTAAAATACTTCTGAGCATATCCGCATTACTTTTCCCGTGATACGCCGAGGCGATTTGCTTTGTAAGCTCTTCCGCGGAAGCCGCTTCTTTTTCTTTTTCTTTCGGTGGATCGTTTGCGTAGTCCTTAAAGCTTTTCATAATTACCTCCACCCTATAAGATATTCACGTGGGCAATTTTTGGACACCCGACATATAGTATAGTATGGAAATTTTAACGTTAATTCTATTATATTATCTTTCACAAAACCCCGATTTTCCCGAAAGCGTAAAGCCGCTTATGAGCGGGTTAAAAAATTCCGAGCAAATGCTCGGTTTTTTAAACGAGCTTTCTAATTTTACAAAAACCTTTAGCACTTTTCAAACTTCCGCACCTAAAAAGGAAGCGGAAAAATCGGAAAAAACAGAAAAAACGGAGAAAGCGGAGAAAAAGGAAACGGACGAAAAAAAAGAACCGCAATCCCCCACATCGGGAATTGCGGATGCATTTATTCAACAAATGCTTGAAAGTTATTTAAAAAAGCGTTAAACGATTATTAGACGATTGAAAAGCCGCCGTTGACGGGTAAATCAATCCCCGTGATATATTCGTTTTCTTCCAAAAACACCACCGCTTTTGCTATATCGTCCGTCTCTCCAATGCGGCCAAGCGGGATTTCTTCTTGAAGCGAACGCATATCTTCCCCTGAAAAATGCGCGTTCATCTGCGTTTGAATAACGCCGGGGGAAATCGCGTTTACGCGCACGCCTGAATATCCAAGCTCTTTTGCGAGCGCTTTCGTGAAACCTAAAATCGCCGCTTTGGATGCCGAATACACGCTTTCACAACTTCCGCCCACTTCTCCCCAAACGGAAGAAACGTTTACAATCAAGCCGCTTTTTTGGGCAATCATAAGCTTCGCCGCTTCACGGGCGCATAAAAACGTGCCGCCCACATTCACCGCGAACACGCGCTCAAATTCTTCAAGCGAAACGTCTTGAATTTGTTTGATAAGCGACACACCCGCATTATTCACGAGCACGTCTAAGCCTTGCAATTTCGAAAACACCTTACACACGTCCGCTTCCTTGGAAACGTCGGCTTGGTATACTTCAAAGCCCGCTTCCTTGCAGGCAAGCGCGCTTTTTTCGTCTTTGGAATAGGTAACGACAACGCGATAATTTTTCGCTTGAAACGCCTTGGCGATTGCAAGCCCGATTCCACGTACGCCGCCCGTAATCAACACCGTTTTTTTCATTTCAACACGTATCTGCCCCATCTTTTTATAACCCTTGTATGAGCGCGACGATTTCTTTTGCGATCTCCAAGGGCGTTTTTTCGTCTACGTCCACTATGTAATCGGCAACGTGCTCATAGATCGGCGTGCGCTCTTTAAGAAGCCTTGCCAAGCGGTCACTAATGCTTTCCGTAGACGCCTGCAAAAGCGGGCGCGTGCCGTCTAATATCAAACGTTGATTAAGCGTTTTAAGAGACGCGCGTAAAAATATAATCTTGCCGTTTTTTTGCAATGCAACATTGTTCTCACTTTTGAGCACAAGTCCACCCCCCGTCGAAATGACGAGATCATCCTGCTCCGCCAACTCTTTCACAACTTCCGTTTCTAATTTTCTAAAATGCGGTTCGCCGTAGTATTCAAATATGTCGGAAATTTTACCATGGCGATCGGAAATTACGCCGTCGGTGTCGTACCATCTGCGCCCCGTAAGTTCGGCAATCTTGACCCCGATCGTCGATTTCCCCGCGCCCATCATACCGCATAACACGAGATTCATATGTCCACCTTTCCTTTTAATCTTTCAAACCCACGAGCGCCGCGATATAACTGTTTGCGCCAAAGCCGCAAACTACGCCCTTGCATACTTCGGAGAGTACGCTTTTGCGGCGAAATTCTTCCCGCGCGTGCACGTTGGACATATGCACTTCCACTACGGGCACGTCGATTGCCGCGATTGCGTCGCGAAGTGCATAGCTATAATGCGTAAAAGCGCCCGCATTAAACACAATCCCGTCGAAGCTTTGCTTTAAAAACGCTTCGTGGAGCTTGTTTACAAGCTCGCCTTCGAGATTACTTTGATAAAATTCTACTTCGTCGCCGCTCGCCTTACAAAACGCCGCGATTTTTGCGTTGATTTCGTCGAGCGTCGCCGTGCCGTAAACGCTCTTTTCACGTTTGCCCGTGAGATTGAGATTGACTCCGTTCATTACTAAAAATTTCATAACCGTTATTCCTCCGTCGTGGATTTTAAATAGTTTTCATAAAACAGTTTTGCTTCCGCTTCGCTCGGCTCGCGTCCTAAAAACAGACAATCGGCGAAATAAGCCTGATAAAAGAGCATAGAAGCGCCGTTGAGCGTTTTTAACCCTTGCTCTTTGGCGAGTCTTAAAAATTCCGATTCCTTAGGCGCGTAAATCAAATCAACCGCCGCGCTCGCGCCCGCGAACGCTTTTTTTGTTACGGGGGATTTCCCTTCCGTGTCGTGCATACCAACGCCCGTGCAATTGACAAGCAAATCATAACCGCCCGCTTCGGGATCTCTCGCCGCCTCCACGCCAAGCTGCGCGCATACTTCGTCTAATTCTTCTCGATTGCGGCGATACATAGAAACTTTTGCGCCTGCATTTTTAAGCGCAACCGCCGAGCTTCTACCCGAACCGCCCGCGCCGAGAACAAGCACCGATTTGCCTTGCACCGCAACGCCTGCCGTAGCAAGCATCAACAAAAATCCTGCACCGTCCGTGTTATAGCCTTGCCTCGTGGATGAGATTACCGTGTTCACCGCCCCGCAAGCAATCGCTTCGCGCTGCAAACCGTCGAGATATTCAAACACGTCCCGCTTATACGGAATGGTAACGTTGAACGCGTCGAAATCGCCGAGTAGTCTACGAAGCACGCTATCAAGCTCTGCTGGGGAACACGAAATTTTTTCATAATCGCATGCCACGCCAAACTGTCTGAGAATGAATTTGTGGATACGCTCGCTTGAAGATTTGGAAACGTCCTTCCCAATCAAGCCAAGACGCAATTGTTTTACGTTCATCACATACCTGCCTGCTTATAATCCTAATTTTTCAAAGAAATCAGGGAAAGAGATCGCGCAGCATTCAGGGCGATAAATCTCCCCGCCATTTTCCGAAGCGATCAACCCCACCGCCGCCGTCATAGCAATTCGGTGGTCAAGATAACTGTCCACGTTCCCGCCGAAAAGTTTTTTCTTGCCGCGGATTATGAATCCGTCGGGAAGTTCTTCTACGTCGCCGCCGATATTTCGAATGAGCTCTGCCGTCGTTTTAATGCGGTCGCTCTCTTTCACGCGCAATTCTTTCGCACCCGTGATTCGGCTCTCTCCGTCCGCAAACGCGCAACAAAGCGCAACAAGCGGCAATTCGTCAATCATAGACGGCACGTCCTTTGCCGTCAATTCAATCGCTTGCATATGTGATTTTTCAACGAGTATATCCGCCGTCGCCTCACCACCCGAAACACGCTCGTTCAGCAGGCTATATTTCACGCCCAACCGATCAAATGCCGTTAAAATGCCTGTGCGAGTAGGATTGATACCAACGTTTTTACAAAGCGTTTTACCTTTCAATGCCCCAAGCGCCATAAAATACGCCGCGGAAGAAATGTCTGCGGGCACGCACACGTCCACCGCTTTCAAAGTGCTCCGCTTTACCGTTACTTCATTTCCCTTTACCTGAATATCCGCGCCCATAGCGGCAAGCATACGCTCCGTGTGATCGCGCGATTTTACCGGTTCGGTTACAACCGTTTCTCCGCTTGCAGAAATGCCCGCAAGCAGCACTGCGCTTTTCACCTGTGCCGAAGCGATTTTCAAGTCAACTCGTGCGCCGCAAAGTTCGCGCGGGGATACGTATACAGGTGCGTGTCCGTCCGTCGTTTTTATATCCGCACCCAAAAGCGCAAGCGGCTCGGCAACGCGGTTCATAGGTCTCGACGACAACGATTCGTCGCCGTATAATTTCGCGTCGATACCCTTTCCCGCCGCAAAGCCTGTCAAAAGACGAATGGTCGTGCCCGAATTGCCGCAATTAAGCTCCGTGCCGCGACGGAAATGGGGCGTACCGCTTACGTGAAGCGTCGTGCCGTCCACGTCGATTTTTGCACCAAGCGAACGCATACAACGGCAGGTGGACAAGCAATCTTCGCCCATAAGCGCGTTCGTAATCGTCGCTTCCCCTTGCGCGCCGCCACCAAGCATAATCGCGCGGTGCGTAATCGATTTATCGCCGGGCAGTTCGAATTCACCTTCAAAGGTTACTCTTGAAGTTATTGCTCGCATACTAGCTCCTCCCGTTTCCAATCTAAAACCGCCTTTTCTAAAGCCGAAACGTATTCTTCAAACGACAAAGCCCATACTGTCCATTCGTTTTTGGCTTTCGCCACCGACATAACAATCTTGTTATCGTCGGCGTTCTTTTTATCCGATTTCGCTTTCCCAGCAAACGCTTTCACGTTGGATAAATCAAGCTTGGAAACAGGCTCATTTTTTAACGCGCGTTTCACAATCGCTTTGAGCCGCGCGCCGTATTCCTTTTCACAAACGCCCGCCTTGATTGCCATATCCGTTTCCAACCACATACCGTATAACACGCATTCGCCGTGGGAAAGTCCGCTTGTAAGCTCGATCGCGTGCCCCGTCGTGTGTCCAACGTTGAGCGATTTTCGCTCGCCCGCTTCCTTTTCGTCCCGCTCTACAACCCGCGCTTTATGCTCGATACAAACGGCGATAAGTTTTTCAAGGTCTTCAAAACCCCTTTCAAGACAGTCGAAAATTTCACCGTTTAACGCCGCGTATTTGACGATTTCCCCCAAACCGCACTTAATCTCGCGCGGGGGAAGCGTGCTTAAAAAAGTGGGATTGACAAGCACTTCTTGCGGTTGATAAAAAGCTCCAACCACGTTTTTTACGCCGTCCAAATCAATCGCCGTTTTACCGCCTACACTACTATCCACTTGCGCAAGCAACGTCGTTGGGATTTGCACACAGGAAATTCCGCGCATATAAAGCGCCGCCGCAAGCCCGCCTATATCACCGATCACGCCGCCGCCGACTGCAAACACGCGAGAAGTGCGGTGCAGCCCCGCCGCCGACATTTTTTCTAAAATGGCTTGCAGGGAAGCGAAATTTTTATATTCTTCGCCCGCAGGCAACACGAAAATTTCCGCATCTTTAAAATACTCCGTGAAAAAATCACCGTACAGCGCGTGCACGTTGCTATCCGTTACGACGAAACATTTTACGCCGTTTGTCAAAGCGGGCAAGCGCGATTTGGTCGCGTCCTTGCCGATATAAATTGTACTCGCCGTGCTTGGCGTATTCAAAGAAATCACTTTCATGTTTCGCTCCGTTTTACCGTTTACCATTTTACGGCAACCGCTCGTACCGTTCCTTTACTTCCCCAATCGTATCGCCGCCAAGGCGTTTTTCAACTGCGTCCGCAAGCACCTGCGCCACAACCGCTTCCGCGATTACTTCCAAGGCAAAGATCGCGCACACATCGCTTCGCTCGGATGCCGCCGTCGCTTGTTCTTTCGTGTTATAATCGACCGTTTTCAGTCCCTTCATAAGCGTGGGAATAGGCTTCATTGCCACGGAAATTACGATTTCTTCGCCGTTGGACATACCGCCTTCTATCCCGCCCGCGCGGTTGGTTTCACGATAATAACCTTTGCTTTCGTCATAGAAAATTTCGTCGTGCACGTCTTTACCGCTCGTCTTCCCTACGGCAAATCCCATACCAAATTCAACGCCTTTTACCGCTTGAATACTCATAAGCCCTTGCGCAAGCTGTCCGTCCAACTTTTCCGCATACGTCATCACGCTACCGAACCCGCTCTTTAATCCTTTTACACGGATTTCCACAATGCCGCCCGCCGTATCGCCGTCCTTTTTCAGTTCGTCAATCTTCTCTTTTGCAAGTCGCGCTGCTTCCAAATCGAGCATACCCGTATCCGTTTCTTTGGCGCGTGAGAGCTCGTCAAATGCATACTTACCCTGATCCTTTATGCCGCAAATTTCTTTTACGTAGCCCGCAATTTCAACACCGAGCGCGGATAAATATTGTTTATACACGCCCCCTGCCGCAACGCGGATTGCCGTTTCACGGGCGGAAGCGCGTTCTAAAATGTTCCGTGCATCCGTTTGCGCGTATTTCAAAACCCCCGTAAGGTCTGCGTGCCCGGGGCGGACTTTCGTCAGGCTTTTAGACTGCATAACGCTTTCGTCGCAAGCTCCGCTTGACATACAGGCTTCCCAATTTTGAAAATCCTTATTATAAATGCAAAGGGTGAGCGGACTTCCAAGCGTTTCGCCGTTTCTAACGCCCGTTAAAATTTCCGCCCTATCGCACTCAATCTTTTGCCGACCGCCGCGACCGTAGCCACTTTGCCTTAAAGCAAGCTCTGCGTTAATTTTGTCTATATCCATCTTTAAATGTGCGGGTAAGCCTTCTATAATCGCCACGAGCGCTTTGCCGTGTGATTCTCCCGCCGTCGTTAATTTCATACCTTTCTCCTTTCGTCAATTCCCCGCGACAAATACGAATTCACCGCCTGCAAAATCCACCGTTACGCGCTCGCCGCCACGGACTCTCCCGAGAAGTATTTCTTCCGAAAGCCTATCTTCGATACGCCGTTGAATTACCCGTTTTAACGGTCTCGCGCCGTATTGCGGGTCGTAGCCTTCTCTCACCAACGCTTTGAGTGCGTTTTCCGTTACGATGAGCGTTACGCCGCGTTGCTCCGCCAAACGCTTGGCAAGCGACGAAACAATTTTTGCACCTATCCTTGCAAGATCTCCTTCCGTTAAACGGTGGAACACGATTACGTCGTCCATTCGGTTTAAAAATTCGGGTTTGAATTTCTCTTTCAAGGCTTTGGTGATATTCTCTTTCATCGCTTCGTATTGCTTTGCGCCCGTCTCTTCGCCGCCGCGTTTATCGTCGTCGCCCGAACCGAAACCGTAAACGCCCGTTTTTTCCGTTTGCGCTACCGCCGCGCCCACGTTAGACGTGAGAATGATTACCGCGTTTTTAAAACTTACCGTTCTACCCTTACTATCCGTCAAACGCCCGTCGTCGAGAATTTGAAGCAACAGATTAAATACGTCTGGATGCGCCTTTTCAATCTCGTCGAAGAGTACCACACTATAAGGCTTCGTGCGCACCTTATCGGTGAGTTGCCCCGTTTGCAAATCGTCGTAGCCCACGTAACCGGGGGGCGTGCCGATTAACTTCGACACCGATTGTTTTTCCATATATTCGCTCATATCGAGCCGAATCATTTGCTCTTCCGAACCGAACATTGCTTCGGCAAGTGCCTTGCAAAGATCGGTTTTACCAACGCCCGTAGGCCCGACGAAAATAAACGAACCGATGGGCTTTGACGGGTCTTTTAAACCCGCTCTTGCACGGCGAATGGCTTTCGACACCGCACTTACCGCTTCGTTTTGTCCGATAATACGCTTATGCAAATCGTCTTCAAGCCGCATTAGTTTTTCCCCTTCTTCTTGCGTAATCTTCGTAAGCGGAATTTTCATTCGCGCACTCACAATCGCCGCCACCTGTTCACTGCCGATTGCCGATCTTCCGTCCGCAAGGATAAGCGGAGCTTGCGCTCGCTTTAACGCCAACAACTTTTCTTGCGCACGTTTCCCGTTTTCAAACGCCGCCGTGGCAAGCGCAAATTCACCGCGCCGCTCGCGAAGCTTTCTCTCCGTTTCACATTCCGCAATTTCGTTTTCAAGCTCTTTGATTTCCGCGCCGCCATCTTCTAAAATACGCACGCGCGCCGCCGCTTCGTCGATTAAATCAATCGCTTTATCGGGTAAAAACCGATCGGTAATATACCGCGAAGAAAGCTTGACTGCCGCTTCAATCGCTTCGTCCGTAATCGCAATGCCGTGATGCGCTTCGTATTTTTTACGCAAACCCTTTAAGATACAGATCGCGTCCGCTTCCGACGGTTCTTCTACGTATACGGGAGTAAAGCGACGTTCCAACGCGCTATCCTTTTCGATATATTTTCTATATTCTTCAATCGTCGTCGCGCCTACGACTTGCAAATCGCCACGCGCAAGCATAGGTTTTAAAATATTCGCCGCGTCCATACCGTTATCCGAAGACGAGCCTGCGCCTACGATTGTGTGTATTTCGTCGATAAATAAAACTACGTCGCCGTCTTCCATGACCGCGCCCATAAGATCTTTTAAACGTTCTTCAAAATCCCCGCGATAACGCGCGCCTGCAAGCATACCTGGAAGATCAACGGAAAACACCGTCTTGTTAAAAAGTTGCTCGGGCACGTCGCCTGCGATAATCATTTGCGAAAGTCCTTCCACGATCGCACTTTTCCCCACGCCTGGCTCACCGATTAAAACGGGATTATTCTTCATACGGCGCGAAAGCACTTGCACAACTTTTTCAATCTCTTTTTTACGCCCAATCACGGGATCAATCTTACCGCGCCGCGCACGCTCCGTCATATCCGTGCCGTACGCCGCGAGCTTTTCTACCGCCGCGCTCTTTTTCGGCTCTGCCGCAAACGCGTTGCCGCGCTCTAACGTCGTCGAACGTTTCTCTGCGGGCTTCTCTGCTCCCTTTTCACGAATTGCGTCACCTGAATTATCCTGTTTGAATGGATTGGTGTGAAAACTTTCTTCTTCCAAATCCCCAAACGCTTGCTTATGTTTAAGCGCAATCAGTGCACTCTTCGTCTTTTCTTTGAGCGATTGCACGTCCACGAATCGCTTTAAAAGCGCCACGGCAAAGCAATCTTCCGTTTCTAAAATCGCATACAGCATATGCGCCGTGCCTGCTTGCGTTTCCGTTTCTTCCGATAAAAGCACCGCCCGATCGTACATTTTCTGCGTTCGGGGCGTCAACCCGTCGTAGCCCGATTTTTTATCCAATTTTTTGAAGAAAATTTCGCCGTATTCTTGCGCCGTTACCCCTTCTCTCGTCAAAATCCCGTATGCACTACATTCGGGCAAGCATAAAAACGCGTAGATAAAATGCTCGCTACCTACGTACCGTGTTTCTTGTTCCACGCTGATCTCGTTCGCCATTTTCAACGCTTTTCTGAAATTTTCCGAAGCTCTCGTTAAGGGATACATATTTTCATCCTTCGTTAATTTGTCAATTTGTTAATTTATTCTTACTACAAGTTCAGGCAACACTTTATGCATAATTTCCGCTCTCATAAGGTCGCATTCGTATTCGCTCATACCGCGAAGTCCGTTCTTCAACCGAAAAGACATGGGGCGCATATCCGCCATAAAATCGTTAAAATCTTGCACGTTTCTTGCCTTAAAAAAGCCGAGCGCAACCCCAAGCCTAACTTTTACCATGCCCGCCGTCAATTCTTTGAGCGGCAACACCGCGCAATTTGTGAGCGCTCCAAACGCCCGCAGGCATTCGTCGCGGAGCGGAATTTTATCCGTTTCAAGCATCTTTTCGCGCGCACGGATTTCAAGATCGCAAAGCGTCATAGTCATACGCACCATTTGGTCTAAAATGTCGCTTTCCGATTGCCCAAGCGTTCGTTCATTGCTTACTTGATAGCTATATCCTTCCGCGGCCGTACCCTCACCGAACACGCCGCGAACGGTTAGACCGCCTGCTTTAAGGGTAGGCAAAAAACTTTTGAGTTCGTTGCTTTTCGCAAGTCCCGGCAAAAACATCATCACCGAAGCGCGCATGCCCGTACCCAAATTACTCGGACACGCCGTTAAATAACCAAGCTTATAATCGTAAGCAAAATCAAGCTTTTCGCCAAGCGATTCGTCGATTGCGCTAATATGCTCGTACGCCTTATAAAGATCAAAGCCCTTATAAATATACTGCTCGCGCAAATGGTCTTCTTCGTTGACCATAATTGACGTGGAGCGATCGGACGATAAAAACGCCGCCGCAAGTCCTTTTTTTCGAATGAGCGCAGGACTAATCAAATGCTGTTCTTGAAGTAGCGTTGCTTCTTCGCGGGTGATTTTGCCAATGTCGTATTTTTCGAAATCGTCCAACTCTTTCAAACCGTTTTCAATGAGATACACGACTTCGCCCGCAAGTTTTTCATCTAATTTTTCCGGAAAAGGATACGCGGCAAGGTTTCTCGCCAAACGGATACGCGTAGACGTTACGGTTGTTTGAATGAAAGCGGGCGCTTGCGCCATACGTAATCCTCCTCTAAAACCCCTTCTTGCAACGCAGAAAGCCGCTCTGTGTACGCTCTCGCCGCCTTGAAATCTTTTTGTTCGTTGAGCCTACTCACAATTGTTTTAAGCTCGGAAGTTCTTCTTGCGAGTTTTTCATACTTTCCGCCCTGCGGACGTTTTCCGCAATGTACCGCCCCGCCTTGCATTTTCACAATCACGGGCGCAAGCGTCGTCGCAAACGCTTCGTAGCACTTCGCACAACCCACAAGATTGCGTTTTTGCAGTTCTTCCTTGCCCGTACCGCAATAAGGGCAGCAATCGGGCGTAGCGTTGACTTCGTTCGTTTCGGCTACGATAAAAAGACGGTGATAACATTCAAGGCAAAAATACTCAATCGTCTTTTTGCCTTTCTTTATCTCTTCGTACGTTTTCGTCGCTTGATTTTTTTTACAATGCCCACAAAGCATAGCTTACCCCTTACTTTTTCGTTTGAAAAACGAGCGGAAAAACACCCAAAAAATCTCAAGGACTTGAAGGGGTATTCCGATTAAGAACAAGAAGCCTACGTTTAAATTTTCGAACAATAAATGCAACGTTACAAAAAGGCAGGTAATCGTTATCCAAATAAGCGTGGAAACGGATAAAAAGTTTAAAATCCGATACTTCCAAAGCCCTGTGTATACAATCAATACGATTGCGTTCGCAAACACGGCGTATAAAAACACGAGCCATGCGGGCGACTGGGAATTCCAAATGTAAATCCCGACGAAAAGGCAGGTGGCGACAAGCCAAACGAGTCCGCTCGACAAAAGCATAATCCAAACCCTTTTGCCAACCCCTGTTTTCTTTTCCACAATCGGTTCGATCTCTTCGGGTACATCCCCTTTCACAAGCTCGTCAATCGACACTTCGTAAAGCTTAGCAAGTTCTAATAATACGTAAACGTCGGGGACTCCGCCTGCTGACTCCCATTTTGACACCGATTTATCCGAATAATTGATCTTTTCGGCAAGCTCCGCTTGCGTGAGCCCTGCACGCTTTCGATAATAGATCAGATTTTTTGCAATTTTACCGTTAATTTCGCGCGTATTTTCCATAATCCTATCATACCATTTTTTTTGCATTTCGTCAAGCAGGTAGCAGGGATTTCCGCTATTTTAACAGAAAAAAGGATTTCCATATCCTTGGAAACCCTTTGTTTTTGCCTATTTTCGATCAATACGCTCTCGCGAACACGATCACGTGCTTTGCTTCCTTACCGCAGATTGCACACTTTTCCGCGCTTTCGCCTTCCGCATATACACGAGCCGTTGCCGCCGTTTCTTCCTTGACTTTATCTTCACATTCGCGGCAACCGCACCAGCCCGCTTTCACGAAGTTGCCCGCTTCTACGCCCGCAAGAATTTCCTGCATATCGCTTGCGTATACGATTCGTCCGTCTCTGCGTTTTCTCGCGCTTTCGAGCATATCCTTTTGCACGGTTGCAAGAAGCGTTTTCACGCTCTCTGCCGCGTTCTCTAAAGGCAATTCCATCTTTTCAAACGTATCGCGACGCGCGCAAAGCATTTTTCCCGCTTCTATATCGCGCGGTCCAAGCTCAATACGCACGGGCACGCCTTTCATTTCCCATTCATTGAATTTCCAACCGGGACTGTTATCGCTATTATCAAACGTTACACGAATACCTGCCCTTTCCAACTGCGTTTTCAAAGCTTCGCAAGCTTCCACAACGCCGCCCTTTCTTGCGGCAATCGGAACGATTACGCATTGTACGGGCGCAACCACGGGCGGAAGCACCAAACCGCGTTCGTCGCCGTGTGTCATAATGATTGCGCCAATCAAACGCGTAGACACGCCCCAAGACGTCGTGTACGCCGTTTGCAAAACGCCTTCCGTGCCAAGATATTGAATATCAAACGCCTTGGCAAAATTTTGTCCCATATAATGCGAGGTGCCTGCTTGCAAACTCTTACCGTCGTGCATCATAGCTTCCATTGTATACGTCGCCACCGCACCCGCAAAACGTTCCTTTTCCGTTTTTCTGCCCGTCAAAACGGGGATTGCAAGGCAATTTTCAGCAAATTCCTTATACACCGAAAGCATACCGAGCGTTTCTTCTTCCGCTTCTTTTGCGCTTGCGTGAACGGTGTGCCCTTCTTGCCACAAGAATTCGCTCGTACGCAAGAACGGACGCGTCGTTTTCTCCCAACGCATAACGTTACACCATTGATTGACTTTCAACGGCAAATCGCGATACGATTGCACCCATTTGGAACACATTGTACCGATAATCGTTTCAGAGGTAGGACGGATTGCCAAAGGCTCGGCAAGTTCTTCTCCACCCGCAACCGTAACCACGGCAACTTCGGGTGCAAACCCTTCTACGTGCTCCGCTTCCTTAGTGAAATAGCTCATGGGGATAAGCAAAGGGAAGTATGCGTTTTCCACGCCCCGTTTTTTAAAGCGCGCGTTCATTTCATTTTGAATATTTTCCCAGATTGCATAGCCGTAAGGGCGAATAACCATCGTGCCTTTCACAGGACCGTAATCCACGAGTTTGGTTTTGAGTACGACGTCGGTATACCACTTCGGGAAATCTTCGTCAATGTTTGCAATTTGTTCTACGAATTGATTTTCTTTTGCCATTTTTTCACCTATTGTCTTACGCAGCGAAAGGGCTTCTCTTTCGCCACCGTTATTATTTTTAGTCTTTTCTTACGTAAGTTTCGAATTTGCGAAGCAAGAACACCTTATCGCACGAAGGGCAACGGTGGTAAGGAGACGTTTCACGAACTTTTAAAAGCTTTCCGCAACGGGGACAACGCACTTTCCATTCTTTGTTTGGATCGAGTGCTTTGTGCACTTCCACAGGGTATGCGCTTTCTTTATCCAATGCTTCCCGTCTTGCCTTTTCCGCAGGAGAAGGCTCCATCTTGATATATTCAGGCGCGGGCGCAGGTTGTGGCATAGGATACGGACAATAAACGGGTATGTACACGGGTTGTTGTTGATATACCAATTGATTCGTCGGCGTTTGTTGATAGAGCAACATCGGTTGACCTGCTTGCACAGGCATTCCCTGCACCACATATACAGGCATAGGCTGCGCCACTTGATTGTTCTCCATGTCGTCAAGTAAGTCATCATCATCTTCTTTATTGACGCTCGTTTTGAAGATACAGTCCACAAGGAACACACCGAATGCGATCGCCGCCACATAAGCGAAATCGTAAACGATCGGATTTGGCTTCACGAGAAAATAATCAAATGCGAACGCACCACCCGCCAACAAGCAGACCAAGAAGGAGAACACACGGTAATTCGTCATTCCCTCCCCCTCTATGCCCAAACGGTTAAATTCCGTGGTCGCCGTCGCGTGATGTATCAGTACGAGCATACAAAGCACGATAAGCGCTTGCAGCACTACGGGCACGAGATTTTTTACAAAATCTCCTACAAGGGGATTTACGCCGCCAAACCAACTTTGGATTGTAGCGCCGAGTGTGCATTTCGGTAAGAAGAAATACAAAATTCCCACAACCGCCGCAAGTTGCATAAGATTACGGAAGAAATAGACAAAAATGCCACATTCTCTTTCCACTTCTTCCACATTTCCGCCGTTACCGCGTACTTCAAACCAACTCACTTTTCCCGCGATAAGTCCTGCAAGGAAATGAATTGTAAGCCCTACGACAAGCATTATGTAAGCGTAGTTTGTAATCACAACGCGTGAAGCGTTCGGTTGCAAGACATAGATTAAAAGCGAAAAATTGACAATCGTCGCAAACGAGCCAGAAAACCGTTTGCCCATATTTTCCATTGCGCGTATATTGCGATTATAGTCATTGCCACATCTCGAACTACTTCTCGTCAACCCTCCAAGCTTAAAAAGGCATATGAAAAGGTTAATCACTACGACCAACAATATCCAAAAATAAAACGCCGACGTGATCACGCGTATCCAATCAAACTTGCCACCAAATGCATTTTGTATGGGTAAATAGAAGTTGGATACCCAGAGATCTTTGCCACCGATATTCAATGCAGGAAAAAAGGCAAGTACGGCAAGCGCCAGCGCACCTAATAAATACAGTGTGCCTACAAATCTTGCTTTTGAATGTACTTTTTCTACTCTTTTTCTCAATTCAACTGCATTATTCGTTGATTGATACGCTTTCATCGTAATCTCCTTGCTGTTTTCGATTTTTCTTTGTAATTGGACGTCGACAAACGCGCTTCGGCCGCATAAGAGCAATCAAATGATGCGTTGTTGCGTTTTTGTTCACCGCATGAAATAGGCATTTATCTTCTCTTCGTAGCCCAAATCGTCCCGAGCAGATATAATATCCGCACAAATTTTGCTCTTTTAGATTTTAGCGATAGATTTTTTATTAAACGTATCAGTCCAAAACGGCGTTCGGTTTCTTACTGTTCGCCTTTTCATCTGCCCAAATGCAATGCAAAATCATTGCTCTTTTATTATATCTTTTTTTTTGTATATTTTCAATATACTTTTTC
>ERZ808043.68-NODE-68-length-22049-cov-6.278718_pt1 | contig 22049 bp, 14 predicted proteins | sample MGYA00380194_ERZ808043 | MGnify/ENA primary metagenome ERZ808043 (study PRJEB31490, sample SAMN06133370) | cow dung metagenome | isolation source: H3 | host: cow | place: China: Chengdu | collected 2015-05 ...
CAAGGACATCATACTTGTGAAAGCAAGTGTGAAACTTGTCAAAAATGTACAGACTTAGAATGCAACGAAGCAGTTTGTTCCGAAAAATGTCAAGGACATCATACGTGTGAAAGCAAGTGTGGAACTTGTGGCAAGTGTACAGACTTAGAATGCACCGAAACCGCTTGTGCGGATAAGTGTCAAGGACATCATACCTGCGAAAGCGTATGTGGAACTTGTGGCAAGTGTACAGACTTAGAATGCACCGAAACCGCTTGTGCGGATAAGTGCCAAGGACACACGCAAGCGCCTGCTCATACCTGTGCAAGTAAGTGTGAATTGTGCCAAAATTGTAAGAATGTAGATTGTACGGAAGAAGTTTGCGAAGAAAAATGCCCCGGTCATACGGCAAATAGTGATTGGGACACAGTCGAGTTCAACTTTATGACGTTCAATATCAATTATTCAAATTCGAATCCTACTCAAGACGTAGATGAAACGGGCTGGACGCAACGCAAAGAGCACGTTTTGAGCTTTGTGAACAATTCTGGCGCGCATATTATCGGTTTGCAAGAAATTACTGAATGGAAGAGTGAAGTGCAAAACCAACGCATTTATTTCGAGCAGAATCTTGTATCCAAATACGAACTTATTTATTTCGGGGATGAGAACCATAAGGTGAACATTGCCACGATTTACGATAAAACGGCGTTCAATCTTATTTCGCAGGAGTTGTATTGGCTTACCGATACGCCCGACGTGCCTTCTTACGGTTGGGACGGAACGAATTACCGTGCCGCAGCCGTGCTTATGCTCGAACATAAAGTAACGGGAGAAAAGATAAAAGCAATCAATACGCACGGACCTTTGTCGAAGCCGGGTAACGTGAAAGCGTTCGAGTTGATTGCCAAGCGTTCGTTGTCGGACGAGAGCAATACAATCACTTTCTTTTGCGGCGACTTTAACGCAAACCCTAATCAATTGGGCTACGTTCCCGTCGCGGAGAAATTGCAAGATTGTAGAGTAACCGCTGAAGAAAGTCCCAATCGCGAAAGTAAGACGTGGAACGGTTATAAAGATACGTCAACAGGGATTTTAGATTACTGCTTCGTTAGCAAGCATGATAACGTGAAAGTTTTAACTTATAAAGTTCGAGACGATAAATGGGGAGATGGCAATTATTTATCCGACCACTTTGCGGTACAGACGACGATAAGAGTTTATAACAATTCCGATAAAGCTTGGTCAGATTTCTGTTAATATCTCGCGGTAGCGATACCGATCATCTGAAAAAGTAAAAATGAAAATGTCGCCTTGAAATTAGCTTTCAAGGCGACATTTTTTATTTTTTATAAATTCTGTTGATAATGCTTGACTTTTTGACTTAAAAGTTATATGATATAAATAGAATATATTATTGAACGGTTAAAGGTTATTCAACGAGCGTTCAAAGCGACAGAAAAATAATAGAGCAATTTAGATTTTTAAAGGAGGATAAAATGAGAAAATTTAAATTTTTGACCGTAATTTTAACATTTATGGTATTTTTAGGAGCGTTTGCGGCTTGTAATCCTAACACGTCTTCTTCGTCGCAAGATCCCGCGCCCGTACATACTTGTGAAAGCGTATGTGGGACTTGTGGCAAGTGTACGGACTTAGAATGCACGGAAGAAGCTTGCGCGGATAAATGCCCCGGACATACGACAACGCCCGAACATACCTGTGAAAGCGTGTGTGAAACCTGCGGAAAGTGCAAAGATGCAGAATGCACGGAAGCGGCTTGCGCGGACAAATGTCCCGGCCATACGGTAGATGGAGTGCATATCTGCGAAACTGCATGTAGAGCTTGCGGACTGTGTAAGAACGAAACGTGCACGGAAGAAGCCTGCAAAAACAAATGTGTCCACACGGGATACGTCGATACCGTATGTGAAACTTGCGGATTGTGCGCGGACGAAGAATGCAACGGAGAGGAGTGCGGGGGCAAATGCCCTGGACACACGGGAAGCTCTAAGTATATTGATTATCGGAAGGACGTATTCAAAAACAAGAGAGCCTTGTTTATCGGTGATTCTATATGTGAAGCAATCTGTGAAAAAGACGAAGAGATTAGAGGTTGGGGCGGCAGAATACAATCTTCAACCAACATGGAGTGCGTCAATGTAGGATTGTCGGGAGCATCTATATCAACCAGCGGACCCAGCAGTGGAGCTGACGGAAAAGCCACCAAGAGAATTTTGACGCAGTATATGAAAGAGAAGGATAAAAATTTTGACTTTGTCATCATGCAAGGCGGTGTAAATGACGCTTGGGTGAGCGCAGAGGTTGGCAATATCACCGGTAGTTTTGACGTTAACGATTTTAACATTGACACGTATGCGGGCGCGCTTGAAGAGCTTTTCTATCACGTAACAAAAGATTATTCTAATGCTAAGCTTGGATATATCTTCACTTTTAAAACTCCTAAGTTCACTACGGGACGTATTCAAGATATGACGGAATATTATAATATGGCAAAGCAGATATGCGAAAAATGGAACGTGCCCTTCTTGAATATGTACGAGGATGAAACGTTGAGTGAAGATTTAAAGGTAAACACGAAAGAAAATCTGTCCGATTATCTGCATCCCAACACGTCGGGATACGACGTTTTGTATAAATACATTATGTATTGGATGGAAAAGCTTCCGGTTTATAGCGAGATAGAAGAGGGCGACAAGCTTGAAACCTTGCCTGCTGACGTTTTACCGAGCGAGCCTGATCTTGGATGTAGCGGCATCTGGTCAGATTTCTGTTAACATCTCGCGGTAGCGATACCGATTATACAAAAAGTTAAAAGAATGAAAACGCCGCCTTGAAATTTGATTTCAAGGCGGCGTTTATAACGTTTCCCCTTTTTATAGCATAAAAGTGTTTGACACTTTGTCAAAAATACGCTAAAATGGGTATAATATAAAGATAAAACTATAAGGAGCGACAAACAATGAGAATATGCGTATACGGTGCAGCTTCTTCTACGATTGATAAAGAATATATCACGAAAGTGGAGCAAATGGGGAAAGAAATGGTGGCGCGCGGGCACTCGCTCGTGTTCGGCGGCGGCGGCAACGGCTTAATGGGCGCGGCGGCGCGCGGCGTTCGGGAAGCGGGCGGACATATTGTAGGCGTAATCCCCAAATTTTTTGAAGATGAAAATATAGAAGCGCTTTACAAATTTTGCGACGAGCTGATCGAACCGAATACCATGCGGGAGAGAAAGCAAATCATGGAAGATAACGCAGACGCGTTTATTATCGTGCCGGGCGGTATAGGCACGTTTGAAGAATTTTTCGAAATTTTAACACTCAAACAACTTTGCAGACACAATAAACCGATCGCCATTTACAATTTGCAGAACTATTATAACGAGATTATACTCGCGCTGAAAGCAGCGATGGAGAAAAACTTTCTCCGCGAAGACTGTAAGCAGTTGTTTTTCGTGAGCGACGATTTAGAAAAAGTATTTGCATACGTTGAAGCGCCGCAAACGCCAATCAAAAACGTCAAGGAATTAAAAGACGGTTAATTTTAAAAATCTGCCAAAATCAACCAAAAAATAAGACAAAAAGCTCGGATTTGAAAGAATCGGAGCTTTTTTATGTACATAAAAAAAGGAAAGTTTATATATTTTTATATTAAAATAGTTGCATAAATAAAAAAATTGTAGTAAAATAAAATTGCGACCTAATTTAATAAACCTTTACGAAAAATGTATACTTGGGTAGAGTGTACCTTTTTCGCGTGTTAAAATCTTTTTCGTAGAGGTTTTTATACATAATTAAATTAGTGTCGCAGCTTATTGCGAAAACGGAGCTTTACAGAGCGCCGCCTAACAATAAGAAAGGCGGCGCTTTTTATTTGTATAAAAAAGGCTGTAAAAAGCGTGTAGAAGAAAAGAAAAAAACAGGAGTAATTATTATGAGAAATTTTTTTGGAGTTGTGGTCGCTATACCCTTGTTCATTATCGTTATGATCATTTCGGGCATAGCGGGTTGTGCTGAGCAAAATGGTAAAATCAACGACATGAAAAAATACGGCGAAGATACGATTGCCGTGCGTTATTATGCCGACGTTCCCTATTCGGAAGATGGCGTGCCCGATTACGACAACGCAACGCTCACCTATATACGTTTGGAAAAAAAGGGTGATTACGTAAACGTGCCGACCAAGGAAGGCTACACGTTCGCTGGTTTTTACGCTGATCCTAATTTTGCTGAAAATTCTTGGGTAGTGGATAGCCAAGGTAACATTGTAATCACGTTGACGGACAAACAAGACGGTTTGATTTTGTATCCGAAATTCATCAAGAACAGCTAAAAAGGAGAAGAGAAAATGGGCAGACTTCTTATCATTTTAATTAACTTATACGTAATCTATCTCGGATTTTGCGGCGGCTCGGCATTGGGCACGAGTTGGACAGAAGATAAATATGACCAATGGGAAGACCAAAAAATCTCGGAATATACCCACAAAGTTACCATTTATTGGAACGAGGATATGACGAGATATTCTACCATTTACGTGCGAGAAGATATGAATTGGACGATTGAGGGCAGCTACGGTTATAACGATAGCGTATATGGCGCGAGTAATCCGACAAGCAAGGAAGACACAGGGCTTTCATATATGTTGAACGGAAAAATGCCCGACGGTAAAACGATCGAAGATTTTGCAGGGCTTTGGACGTCGGCTTACGGCGGCACGCAATATTTGAATTCGGCAGGGTATTCTCTCTATACCATTAAGGAAGATATAGCGCTTTTTGCCATTTGGGAATAAGTGGGGGACGTAGCTCATGAGAAACTTGAAGAAAAGTATTTTATGTCTATTGATGTCGGCTTTGGCGGCGTTGTGCTTATGCTTTGCCGTAGGTTGCGACGACGACGAGTTCTCTTACGAAGGCGGCGCGGGCAACACAGAATACGTACAAATTTACAATCTCAACGCGAGCAATACGCCCATACAAATGGCGATTGTCGGCGGGAGATTTAATTTCCGCGCGCCCACACGCGCGGGTTTAGTTTTTGAAGGCTTATACGATGCGGCGGGGCTTATGATTGTAGATGCAAACGGGAACTGTTTGATAGACGTACAAAATGGGCTTCAATTATACGCGCGTTGGGCGAAGATAAGTTGCACCTTGCTTTTCGACGCGGGGGAAGACGGCACGATTGAAGAAACCTCGAAAACGTACGAATACGATAGCACGTTGTTTGCGTTTGACGTGCCCACGCCTGTAAAAGGCAAGGAGTTCTTGGGTTGGGCGAATAACGACACGCTCGTAACGGACGCAAACGGTAATCTGTTAGAGAATAAGGTGGTTCTCACAGGAGAGAATTTCAAATTTAATGAAGACGGCACGACCGTTCAGTTTGTGGCGCAATATAAAATCCAAACGTTTACGTGCACGTTCGATTATCAAGACGAAGAATACGAAAACATATCGAGTACGGTTGAATTCGGCGCAACGTTTGGAACAATCAAGATGGAATTTCCCGAATTGGTAGACACGGGTTCGCGCGAGATCGTCGGTTGGTCCACGGAAGAATATACCATGGTCGAGCCAAACGAAGAAGAACTGATTGCTGAGGATACGACGTTCTACGCGATTTGGAAAGAATATAAGACTTTCTATTTCTATGAAGACAAAGGCGTAGCGCCTACGCCCGTCAAGATTCATCAAGGGAATAACGAAACCTATCAACCGGCGGCAAAGAACGGTTATGCGTTTATGGGTTGGTATACGAACGATTATTTCGGCGGTAGCGCGGTGCAGTCGATCAATTACTATTCTACATACGAAGTGTATTATGCGCGTTGGTCGATGGAAACGTACACGCTCACGTTTGAATCGAACGGCGGTGGCAGTTTCGCGCCCATTGAATATACGATAGAAAATTACAAAGAGTTGCCTACGCCTCAAAAGGAGAACTTTACGTTCGTGGGTTGGTGTATGGAAGAAGACTTGTCCGATACCCCGCGCACGGCAATTATGGTCGGTTCGTTTGGCGGCGGCAAAATGTATGCGAAATATAAAGGGATAGATAGAACGGCGAAGTTGCAAACGAACGGGGGTACGCTCGCGCAAGAGCAGACAACCGTTGAATACGGCGCAAAATATACGCTTGCCGTGCCTACCTACGAAGGCTTTGCGTTTGCAGGTTGGTTCGATGGCGACGGCGATAATGCGAAAAAACTCACCGATTCCAAGGGTGTGAGCTACGGAACGTGGGATTATTTAGACGAAGAAACCACGTTGTATGCAAAATACACGAAAAAATATTATATCTATATCGAATTTAAGGACAAAGACGGACTTTCAACGAGCGCAGGCGCAACGGCGCAAGTAGAAGAATATTACGTATCGGGCGAACCCGCAAAATTTACCGTAACGGTTGAAAAGGGATATTATTACGGCGGTATTTATAATCATAACGGCGTGAACGTAACGCGTGAGAAAGAATATACGTTCACAATGCCCGCGGCAGATTGCACGTTTGCGATTGAAGTATATCCCGAAACGTATATTATGACGTTCGAGACGAGCGGTGGCACGCTTGAAAACAAAGCGCCCGTATCGATCACCTACGGCGAAAGCTTTATCCTGCCCGTGCCCTATAAAAAGGCGCACATCTTCAAGGGTTGGCTCTATAACGACGAGCTTTGCACGAACGAATGCGGCGAAAGCCTTTCCACAACACAAATCACATCTAACGCGAAACTGACGGCGAAATTCGAAGTCAATCCCGCGTTTGAAAGCTACACAGAGATCACGACGGCGGACGAATTTATGGCAATCGCACGCAATACGTCGGGAGCTTACGTGCTTGGGAAGAATATCGATCTTTCTGGCTTGGGTTGGACGGGAGTCGATTTCTCTGGCTCGCTCGACGGTTCTGGCTTCAAGATTTCGGGCTTGACGACGAATCTGTTCAACATAGTAACGGGTACGGTCAAGAATTTGAAATTAGACGTGAATATTAGCGTTACGAACACAGGCTCGTGCCAACAAATCGGCGGTCTTGCTAAGGGAGCGAACGGGACTGCGGTGATCGAAAATATCACTGTATACGGCACGCTGAATACAGACGGAAACTACGATTGCGGCGGTGTGCTCGGCGGTACGACAAACGGTTCGCCGATTATCCGCAACTGTAAAAACTACGCAACCGTTACGTCCGTCAACAACGAGCACTACACGGGCGGCGTGATCGGCGCGTTGCACGTGATCGGCGGGGAAATTTACGGTTGTGAAAACTACGGCGCGGTTTCGTCCAAGAATGCGGCAGGCGTTTGCGCTTGGATTCAATCGGCAATGACGTTTAAAGAATGTATCAACGAAGGCAAGGTTTCGGGTACGGCGCTTGCGGGCGGTATCGTGAGTTATTTGGGCGGCAAAGCGACGATTAACGCTTGCGGTTCTTACGGCACGGTACTTTTGAACGAGGCGGCGGGCGGTAAATACGCGGCAGGAAACAACGTTGCTTACGTGAATTTGAAGCCCATTTATATCACGAACGCAAGCGAGCTTGCTTGGCTTTCGAGCAGTATCGCGCAAGAAGTGTTCGTGCTCAAAAACGACGTGGATATGAACGGCATGGTGTGGACTCCGTTTAATTTCGGCGCAACGTTTGACGGCGCGGGACACAAAATCAAGAATTTCACTCTTTCTTCCGCTTCGGGCGAAGTGGGCTTCTTCTTAACGCTCACGGGCACGGTGAAGAATTTAAAATTTGAAAACGTGAACGTGGAATCGACGAGTGAGGCGAATGTGAACGTCGGCACGCTTGCGGCGATCGTCGGCGCGAACGGACGCGTGCAAAAGGTCGAGGTATCGGGCAAAGTGAAAGGCGTGCTCGCGAATTTGGGCGGCATTGTCGGATCTATGAACGGCAACGGCACGATTGAAGGCTGTAAAAACTATGCAGTTGTATCGACGACGAGCATAACCGATTCGACGGGCGCGACAGGTGGCGTGATCGGCTACATTACAAGCGGCATTGTTCGCAATTGCGAGAATTTCGGTGCGGTGAGCGGACAATACCGTGTCGGCGGCGTGATTGGTGCTACGTGGCTGGCAGGTACTTGTGCATTTAACAACCTTGTGAACCACGCGAAGGTTACGGGTACGCATCACGACGTGGGCGGCGTTATCGGTAGATGGGGCGCGGCGCAGAATCTCGACATTACTGCAACCATGAAAAACGAAGGTACAGTTACTGGCGCGGATTGCGTCGGCGGCGTTATCGGTCAGGTACATAACTCGTTGAGTGATCGTTATACCACGTATACAACGAAATTAGGCGGGTATACGAATAGTGGAACGGTTTTGGGCGCGCAATACGTTGGCGGCGTGTTCGGGTACGTGTACGGTTATAATTCGCACGACGCGTCTATGAACGTTTATATTTCCAACGTAAAAAGTACAGCCAACGTTACGGGTATAAGCAACGTCGGCGGTATTGCCGGTTACGTGTACTCTGAATCGACTGGCTCAACGCTCAGCGGTGTTTCGTCCGGTAAAATCACGGCGGAATGGAAAGTAGGCGGTATCGTCGGTTGGGCGGAAAATATTACCTTGTCAGACTGCTCCAACGCAGGTACGCAAGTATTTGCGACCAAGCCGAGCATGGACAGCAGCGGTATTTATTATGCATATTTGGGCGGCTATGCAGGTCGCGCGGCTAAAATTGTCAACTGTAACAATGCGTCGGATATTATTTGCAAGGAAGTCGGCATATACGTCGGTGGCGTTGCGGGTTATGTGGTGGGCGACGTGAAAAACTGCTCAAACTCGGGCGCGGTTACGGCGGGAAGCTCTGATTACGTGGGCGGTATCGCAGGTTATGTAAACGTAGGTTGGTCGAGAACGTATAGTAAGCTTTTCAACAGCGGCGCGATTACTGGTCTTTCGCATACGGGCGGTATTTTTGGTCAGCTTTACAATTCTTGCTCCGATCGATACAACACGTATACAATGACCTTCCAAAATCTCCAAAATAGCGGTAACATTAAGAATACAAACGGCGATTACGCGGGCGGTTTGATCGGCTACTTATACGCTACGAATACGCACGATAGCGGTTTGAAATTCGTCGGTACAGAATTGAAGAATACGGGCAACGTTTTGGGCAAACAGTACGTAGGCGGTTTCGTCGGGTACGGATATGGGGAATACGAATCGCAGCTTACAGGTGAATCGAGCGGCAACATCACGGCGGAAGAAGGCTACGTTGGCGGGTTGGCAGGTCGCTTGCAAAACGTTGGCTTGGTGGACTGCTCCAACGAAGGTTCTTTCGTCAAGGCAAATAAATATATTTTGAGCGGCACGTCTTACTACGTATATTTGGGCGGCTACGTTGGGTACGGCTATAAGCTTGTCAACTGCCATAACAGCGAAAACGTTACGCACCTTGAAAAGGGCGATTTCGTTGGCGGTTTGGCTGGTAGAGTAGACGGGCTGCAATTAGAAAACTGCTCCAATCACGGCAACATAGTGGCAACGAAATCGTCTTATGTTGGCGGGTTGGTAGGGTATGCTTATACAACTTACGGGCGGACGTATCAAGAGTTAAACAACACGGGCGACGTTACGGGTATCATGTGCATTGGCGGCGTATTTGGAAAATTAGAGGATAATTTCAGCGATCGATACACTACGTACACGCTTACCTTACAAGACTTGAAAAATAGCGGAACGATCACGGGTAGCGAACAACAGGTCGGCGGCTTAATCGGGTATTTATACGGCTACAACTCACACGATAGCGGTTTGAAATTCGTTGGTACAGAATTGAAGAATACGGGCAACGTTTCGGGCAAACAGTACGTAGGCGGTTTAATCGGCGACGGGTACGCGGAGTGGACGGATTCGCAGCTCACGGGTGAATCGAGCGGCGCCATCACGGCGGAATATATGGTCGGTGGCTTGGCGGGTCGTTTGCAAAACATAGGGCTTGTTTCCTGCTCCAACTTGGGAAGTACGGTTACGGCAACCAAATACGAGCTGGTAACGGGTAGCTCTCCCGCCTATAACGCGTATTTGGGCGGTTACGTGGGCTACGGCTATCGCATTGTGGGTTGCGAAAATACAACGGCAATCACGTATGCGGAAAAGGGTAACTACGTCGGCGGTATCGCGGGCTTGGCGACGGGCGAAATTCAAAATTGCTCTAACACGGCGGCGATTACGGCAACGAAATCGTCCTACGTAGGCGGTTTGGTCGGACGTGTAACGTTTGGCGGCACGAGAACGTTGAGCGAGCTTAAAAATAGCGGCTCTGTTACGGGCGCAAACCGCGTGGGCGGTATGTTCGGTGAATTGCATAATAATTTTAGCGATAGATATAGCACGCACACAATGTCCTTGCAATCTATCCAAAACAACGGTGCTATTACCGGCTCGAATGATTACGTGGGCGGTATTGCCGGATACTTGTATCATTATAACTCACACGACTCGTCGGCGATTCTTTCTGCTGTGGAATGTGCGAATACGGCGAAAGTGGTGTCCACAGGCGCATACGTGGGCGGCTTGTTCGGGTATGCGTATGCGGAATCGGGAAGCTCGACGCTTATGACGTCTTCCGCGTCAGGTGCGGTTTCCGGTGCGTACTATGTAGGCGGTCTTGCAGGCTCTGCGCAAAATATCGTGATGCAGGATTGCTCGAACAAAGGCGCGAGCGTAGAGGCAACGGGGAATTATTACAATACGAGCGAACAATGCTATTACACTTGGCTTGGTGGCTACGCGGGCTTTGGCTACGGCTTTATCAATTGTGAAAACGAAGTGGCGATTTCTTATGGGAAATCGGGTAAATACGTGGGCGGTATCGCAGGGCAAGTTGGAAACAGTAGCTTGCAAAACTGCGCAAACAAAGCAACCGTGTACGCGCCGAAAGCGACTTGCGTAGGCGGCGTTGCAGGTGGTGTGTCCCGTAGCGCGTCTATCACCTATACGGCGTTGGAGAATAGCGGAAACGTTACGGGTGATAACCAAGTCGGCGGGTTGATCGGCTACCTGCATTTCGTCATGAGCGACAGATATAGTAGTCATACCGTAACGCTGACGGAAAGCAAAAACAGCGGCGCGGTTACGGCGAACAATCAAGTTGGTGGCTTAATCGGATATTTCTACGTTTATAACTCGCACGATAACGTTGCGCTTGCTTCGCTTGCGGAGCTTGTCAATACCGGCACGGTTATAGGCAAGACGGAAACGGGCGCGTATTTTGGAAAATTCTGGGCAGAGAGAGCTTCGACAATGGTGGGCAGTTCGTCTACGGGCACAGTTATCATCAACGGCGTAGTGTCGTCTAACACGTACGTTGGCGTGAAGACGAATCTCACAATCGATACCGATTAAAAAAGGAAAATATATCACAAGGAGATATAAAGATATGAAAAAGAAACTTGCAAACTTGTTGCTTGCGCTGATCGCGTGCTTGTTTGCGGCGTTCGGATTTATCGCTTGCGGCGCAAACCCGCTTGCCGTGTCCGCGCCTAAAAACGTACGCATTAACGCAAATACGATGGCGGTGGAATGGGATCAGGTCGAAGGTGCGGCTAAATACACCATTTCCATTGACGACGGCACGGAATATTCATTATCAAGCACGAACTATGCATGTTCGCCGCTGCTTCAACAACAGAAAACGTTTACCGTTAAAGTATGTGCGGTAAGCTCGGTTGGCGACATGAAGTCGGAAGCGACGGTGATGACGTTCTCTCCGCTTGATAAAATTACCGATTTGACGCTTTCTCAAGAAGAAGCTAAGCTCACTTGGTCGGTAGCAAACAACGCAACGGGCTATGTGATCCGTATCGACGGTGTGGAACAACAAACGCCTATCGCCGTCACCGAATATCCCATTGCAGAATCGGGAAAACATAGTTATCAAGTTCGTCCCGTCGTACAGGGCAACGAAGGTTATTATTCTCTTTGGAGCGACGCACAGCAAGTAACCAAGCTCGGCACGGTGGATTCTTCGAAAATTAAATACGACGTAGAAAAAGGTCAAATTTCTTGGACGTCGGTAAGCGGTGCAATGGCGTATGACGTATACGTCAACGGGTTCGTGCAAGTGGAAGATTGCAAGGCGACAGTGGCTGATTTCGATTGCCCGAACGCGAATTTCGTGGTAGAAATCAAGGCGAAGAGCACAGCGCAAAACACGCTCGCAAGCGAGAAGTCGGAAAGCAAAGAATTTATCTTCCTTGCTCCCGTTACGAACATTCAAGTAGAAAACGGCATTCTCGTTTGGGACGAAGTGAATCTTGCGACGGGTTATATCGTAAAGATCGGCACGAAGAAATATAACGTTGCGACGACGAGCTACGACAAACTTACGCGCGGTACGTCTTTGAACGTTTCGATTATGCCCGTAAGCGAAGACGCGGTGTATTTCTCCAACTGGTCGCAATCCATTTCCTTCTATCTTTTGGAAGCGCCCGTTATTCAATGGAACAGTAGCTTAATGCTCGACGACGGCTCTGCGAAGAATAATATTTTCTGGGACGGCATCAACAATGCACACGGCTATGAGCTTCGTATCACGGCCCCGAGCGGTGATGAGACGATTGAACCTGCCGTTGAAACGAGCAGACAGTTCGAATATGATTTCTTGGAAGTGGGTACATATACGGTAGAACTCAAAGCGACGGCAGATCCGAGCGATTCGACGTTCTGCGATTCTCCCTATTCCACGCCGATAAAAGTAACGCGTTTGGCTTCGCCTACGCAAGTATCTTCGGGCTTCATTACGAGTAATCCCCAAGAACTTTCCAAGGGCTTTACGGTATCCTTTGAAAAGGTTGCAAAGGCAACGGGGTATCGTTTATATAAAGAAGAAACGGCGATTATGAACACGACGAGCTCCACGTCGCAGTTTAAGGTAACTGACGTAGCGGAATCGGGGGTTACGAGCGAAAAGATTTATAATTATAGCGTTCAATCGATCGGTACGGACTCTATGCAAAATAATACGGTCATTTTGAGCTCGCTCAAATCGAAGTCCTTGTCGTTTGCAATCACAGTGCTTGCAACGCCGCAAGGTCCTACGCTTGACGATCACGAAAAGCCTACGATTGAAGGATTTTTATACAAATTCGGTAGTGTAGAAAAAGCGAATGGTTACGCTGTTTTCACGGGTACTAGCATTCACGATTCTAACAGTACGGAGTTTGATCTTGGCGTAGTGTTGAAGGCTGGACCCACAGAAGTAAAAGTTTGTGCAAAGGGTAACGGGGCGAGTGTGCTTGCTTCCAATTATTCCGCACCGATTAGCGTAAACCGTTTGGCGAAACCTTATAATATCCGCATGGATGAAAGTGGGTCGAATAGTGTTCTTAGATGTGAGCCCATTGCGAATGCGGACAGTTATAACGCATACTTAGATGCGAACAAAACGTTGCTTACGAGTACGCAATTAGAAAATATCCGTAAAGAGATTTCGACGAAAGGTACGGGTATCTATATGGAAGCGGTGGCAAACAAGTTTGGTCCGGACGGTACGTATTATATGACGTCCGAAGCGAGCGAAACGGTTACGTTCGTGAAATTGGAAGCGCCTGGCTTTGGAAATACTCCCTTCTCGAACACTGAATTTACTTGGAATAAGCCTAACAATATCAATGAATTGATCTATGCGCCCACGTACGCAGTCTTTGACGATACGGGTGCGCAATACGAAGAAACTATGTCGGGTACGTCGATGTCTATCACCAACCTTTTGGGTGGCAGAGATTATACGTTTACAGTAAAGGCGATCGGTGGTGTAAGCACGAACGGTAAGACCGTTTATATCAATTCCGAGATGTCGGACGTTAAAACGATTTTCAAGATCGCCGCTCCGAAAATTGAAATTGTAAACAATCAATATCAATGGAATGGCGTTGCAAGAGCGGCTTCTTACGCGATTTACATTGACGGCGAAGAAAAAGACACGTATAAACTCAACAATAGCGGTGTCTACACGTTTAAGCCTTCGTTTGAAGATAAGAAAGATTACACCGTGGAAGTTGTTGCGATCGGTGATGGGATACAGACGATCAATAGCAGTAGAGAATCGGATAAGAATTATATTATCCAAAAAACAGCGGTTTTGGCGTCGCCTGATTTCTCGGTTGCATATAGCCATACGACCGTGCATGATCAAGGCAAGATTATCGTAACGATTACGCGTGAAACGCCGTATGCAAACGGATACCATTATACGATTGGCGGAACGGTACAAAGCGGCGCGTTTACGACGGCAACCAAGGAAGAGAAAAACCCCGGCGTGCACAGTGTAAAAGTATATGCGCTTGGTGGTTGCTTTGACGAGGAAGGCGTATATTATTTGAAGTCGCCCGATCAAGGTGGCAACGCCGATTCCAAGTATAACATCACGTTGCTTGCCGCGCCTACGGAAAACGATATGGCGTATTTAAAGAACAGCCGTACGTTTGTGTTTAGCGGAGTTAATAACGCGAACTACGGTTACACGGTAAAAATTTCCGTCGATGGCGGCGAGTGGATTACGATTTCTACAGGTACGTCCAAGTCGATTGCTATTGGCGAATATTTGAATGATAGCACGACGATTGTAAAAATTAGCGTACAAGCAAACGGAAACGGTTCAAACGTTATTGCAAGTAAGGAAACGATATTTGAGCAATCTTTTGCACAAAACTAAAATTTGAGCGAAAAACAAGCGGAGTAAGGAGAGAATTTCTTTCTCTCCTTGTTCCCTTACATAAAGGAAAAAAATTATGTGGTTATTGATTGGAAACATTTTATTTCAAATCACCCTTTTTATCGGCGTAGTGTACGGGGTGGGGTTCATTATTTCCCTTATGAACAGATTTTTTTATAGTCTAGTCAATTATAGCAAAGGGGTTTGCTATGCAACGGGCTTTATCGGCACGCCCATACATGAACTTAGCCACGCGCTTATGTGCGTCGTGTTTCGGCATAAGATCGACGAAATCAAGCTCTTTCAAGTAGACGACGAAAACGGCGTTTTGGGTTACGTGCGTCATAGTTATAATCCCAAAAGTATTTATCAGCGAATTGGGAACTTTTTCATCTCCGTAGCCCCGATCGTATGCGGTACGGCGGTGCTCTTTTTGCTTATCAAACTTTTGCTGCCGCAAACGTTCACTATGATGAGCGCGTATTTAACGGCATTTTCCACGCATGCAAAAACGGGCTTGACAATGCAGAACGTGAGCTATTTGATCGGCTCGTTTACGGGTATGGCGCAAACGTTGCTGGCTTCGTACACGCAAGGCGCGCCTTTCTGGATTTTTGTGGTTTTAGCGCTTTGCATTGCGTTGCATCAAAATATGAGCGGCGCGGACATTAAAAATTCCCTTTCCGCTTTGCCGATCTTGATCGGTCTGCTCATAGTGGTGAATGCAATTTTGTATTTTATCTTTCCCGTGGCGTATTTGTCCTTTATAGGCGTAATGAACACGGCGGGAGGCTTCCTTACGTGCGGACTGTTGCTTGCGCTCTTGTGTTCGCTCATTCCGCTTAGCATTGCGCTTTTGGTCTCGCTTTTGAAAAAAGCACTTCGGCGCGGTAGATAAGATAGCGAAAAAGACTAAAAATTTACAAAAAAAACCTAAAAAACGTAAAACGGAGTGTAAAATAGCTTGCATTCCGTTTTTCTTTATGGTAAAATAGTATAGCTAAAAATTCACACTCGCTCATTGTGCGCAATCCGTGTCCGTAAATTTTATGCAATGCGGACGTCGTTGCGAGCCAACGCAAGGCGGGGAGGTTAAACGGAGGTATGAATTATGGCAGTTATCAGTATGAAGCAGCTCTTAGAGGCAGGCGTTCACTTCGGTCATCAGACGAGAAAGTGGAACCCGAAAATGAAGAAGTACATCTTCGCGGCAAGAAACGATATTCACATTATCGACTTGCAAGTTACCGCAAACTTGATCGAAGAAGCTTACGCATTCGTTTGCGAATCGGTTAAAGAAGGCAAAACGGTACTTTTCGTAGGTACGAAGAAACAAGCACAAGACGCGATCAAGGAAGAAGCGGAACGTTGCGGACAGTATTACGTAAACTCCCGTTGGCTTGGCGGCTGCTTGACCAACTTCAAGACCATGAGAAGCCGCGTAGAGCGTTTGGAAAAGCTTGAAGCAATGGAAGCGAACGGAGAATTCGATCTTTTGCCCAAGAAAGAAGTTATGCTCTTAAAGAAAGAAATGGGCAAATTGCAAGCGAACCTTGGCGGTATCAAAACCATGAAAGCAATGCCCGGCGTTATGTTCGTGGTAGATCCCCATAACGAAGACATTGCAATCAAAGAAGCTAAGAAGCTTGGCATTAAGATCGTAGCGATCACGGACACCAACTGTGATCCCGACGAAGTGGATTACGTAATCCCCGGCAACGACGACGCGATCCGCGCAATCAAACTCATCTCGTCGGTAATTGCGAACGCGGTTATCGAAGCGAACCAAGGCGAAGAAGCAATCGTTGCGACGGCAGAAGAAGCGAACGCGGAAGCGGTTGCTGAACCTACTTCTATGGAAGAAGTGGTAGCGGCAGCGGAAGAAGCGAAAGCGGAAGAAAACGCGTAAGTATTGATAGAAAGGAGATTAGAATTATGGCATTTACTGCAAAAGACGTAATGGCGCTCCGCGAAAAGACGGGCGCAGGCGTTATGGACTGTAAAAAGGCATTGACGGATGCAGACGGCGATATGACGAAAGCTGCCGATTTGCTTCGTGAAAGAGGCATTGCAAAAGCGGAGAAAAAAGCTTCGCGTATTGCGGCGGAAGGTATCGTTGCTTGCTACGTAGAGGGCAAGACGGGCGTTTTGGTCGAACTCAACTGCGAATCGGACTTCGTTGCGAAAAACCCTCAATTCTCGGAGATTGCAGCGGAAGTTTCCAAAGTAATCGTAAAAGAAAATCCCGCGAACGTAGAAGCACTTTTGACGTGTGCTTGCGCGGGCGCAACGGTAGAAGAATATTTGAAAGGCAAAATCGCGATTATCGGCGAGAAGATCGCAGTGAGAAGATTTGCGCGCTATGAAACGAACGGCTTCATTGAAAGCTATATCCACCTTGGCGGCAAGCTCGGCGTTATGCTCGACGTAGCGGGAGAAGCTACGGACGCAGCGAAAGAAGTGGCGCATGATGTAACGCTTCAAATCGCGTTCACGAAACCTGCTTATCTTACGCGCGAAGAAGTTTCGGCGGACACGCTTGAAAGAGAAAAGGCAGTTTTGAAACAACAAGCAATCAACGAAGGCAAGCCCGAAGCGATTGCGGAAAAAATGGTTATGGGTAGAATTAAGAAATTCTACGAAGAAAACTGCTTGCTTGAACAGGCGTTCATCAAAGACGATTCCAAGAAAGTTGCTGATTTGTTGAAAGCGGGCAACACGGCGGTCAATAAATTCGTGTTCTTCGTAATGGGCGAAGGTCTTGAAAAGAAGAGCGAAGATTTGGGCGAAGAAGTTGCAAAGCAAGTTGCTGCTATGCAAAAATAAAATAAAGCAAAAGCTCGCCGCGCGTGTATCTTTCACGCGCGGCGTTATTTTTTATTTTCCGTTCTTTTCACGGTGGCGATTGACAAAATACAGTGCAAAATCAATCAATACGAATACGAGATTGATTAGATATAAAATCAATACGTAATTGATGTTTTTGCCCACGATCTTGCCTGCAATCCCTGCAAAATACCCAATAATAATCGCGATCGTAAACACGACGCTTTTCCCTTTCGTCGAGCCAGAAGTCAGGCTTTTATAAACGGAAATAGGCCACGACACGCCGAAACAGACGAGCATAAGGCTTTCAAAAAACGTTACCATAACAATTCTCCTTTTCTTTTGTCCTTTGCTACTATTATACACTTGACAAACGCAAATGTAAAATATATAATTGTTATGTAATTGATAACTACAAGTTATCAATTTAAAAAAGGAGCAAATTTATGGAGCTAACGAAGTTGCGTTATTTTTATATCGTAGCGAAACACCAACACGTTACGCGGGCGGCGGAAGAAATTCACATTGCGCAACCCGCACTCACGAAAACGATCAAGCAGTTGGAAGAGGAGCTTGGAACGCCGCTTTTTTATAAAAAGGGCAGAAATATTTGTTTGACGGAGTTCGGCGAATACTTAAAAAACAAGCTGGAAAACGTGTTTACGCTCATTGACGGTATTCCGGACGAGATAGAAGCGCGAAAAAATGAACGAAAGCGGACGGTGAAGCTCAACGTGCTTGCCGCGTCCACGGCGGTAACCGACGCGGTGGTTGCGTACAAGAAAAAAAATCCCGAAGCGGTGTTTCAGTTGATACAAAACGAAACGGAAACCGATTGTGACGTGTCCGTATCGACGGGTGGGGCAGAGTTTTCGGCATTGCCAGCATTTGAAAAACGTTGCGTAATGGAAGAGCAGATTTATATTGCCGTACCCCAAAACTCTCGATACGCATCAAAAGAAAGCATTGAACTTTGCGAGCTTAGCGGCGAGGGGTTCGTCAATTTGGCAGGGTCGCGGCTTTTCCGTACGGTGTGCGATCGGTTTTGCGCGGCGGCAGGGTTCAAACCGCATATCTCGTTTGAATCGGATTCGCCCGTTGCCGTGCATAACGTAATCGGAGCGAGCGCAGGCGTAGGGTTTTGGCCTGAATATTCTTGGGGTAAAATCTCTTCGGAAGTCGTATTGTTGCCGATTTCCGAGCCTGTATGTCAAAGGGAATTGGTGATCGGGTTACACGCAAGCCCCGTTTTCTCGACGGTTGCGCCCGATTTTTACGATTATTTAATTAAATTTTTGCAAAATCGGCGTAAGAAAGGCAGAAAATAAATAGAAACCGTCCCTTTTTCATTGCTTTTTTTGCGGCGGTTTGGTATACTTATATTTGCAATTTGAAAAGAGGATTTATTAGCTATGGCGACGGGTGAATTTACCGATAAAGTGAAAATCTTAATAAAAGCGGGCGACGGCGGCGACGGTATGAATTCGTTCAAAGCCTTTAAAGGTAAGCCCGCGTGCGGTCCTGACGGCGGCGACGGCGGTAAGGGCGGCGACGTATATTTCGTCGGGGATAAGGATATGAACGATTTGTTCCCGTTCCGTTTCACTTCCCGCTTTTTAGCGGAAAACGGCGAAATGGGCGGCACGAACCGTTGCTTTGGCAAGAGCGGAAAGAATACGTATATTAAAGTTCCACTTGGCACACTCGTTCGCGACGAAGAAACGGGCAGACTCATTTGCGACGTGTTTGAAGACGGGCAGGAAGTGCTCGTGGCTCGTGGCGGAAACGGCGGGAAAGGTAACGTTCGTTTCACCACGGCGCGTCGGCACGCCCCTAACTTTGCACAAAAGGGCGAAAAGGTGAAACAACACTACGTGATCTTGGAACTCAAAGTGATTGCGGACGTGGGCTTCGTCGGTTTCCCGAACGTGGGGAAAAGCACCCTGCTTTCCAAAATTTCCGCGGCAAAACCCAAGATTGCCAATTACCATTTCACCACCCTTTCTCCCAATTTAGGCGTAGTGCGCCATTACGAAAAATCGTTTGTGGCGGCGGATATTCCCGGGCTTATCGAAGGCGCGGCAAAGGGTGCGGGCTTGGGGCACGATTTCCTTAGACATATCGAAAGAACGCGTATGCTTTGCCACGTGTTAGACGTTTCAGGCTGCGAAGGTCGAGATCCCATTGAAGATTTCAAAAAAATTAACGCCGAGCTCAAAGAATATAGCGAAGTGCTTGCAAGCGTTCCACAAGTGATTGTTTGCAACAAATGCGATATTTTCGGTGCGGAAGAAAACTTGAAGCTCGTTAAAAAGAAGCTTGGAAGAAAATATAAAATTTTCCCGATCACCGCAATTTCGGGCGACGGCACGAAAGAGCTTTTGGACGGGATTTTTGAAGTGCTCTCAACCCTGCCCCCCGTGGAGCGTATCATACCCGACGAAGAATTTGAATATAAAGCAAACGACGATCTGTCCTTTGAAATCTTTAAAGATGAAGACGGCGTGTACGTGGTTGTGGGCGGACTCGTCGATATGCTTTGTCGAAACGTCGTGTTAAACAACCCCGATTCTATGCAATATTTCCAAAAAGTTTTGCGGCTTCGCGGCGTGATTAAGGAACTTGCGAAAATGGGTTGCAAAGAGGGCGACACGGTGTCTATCGGCGAAGTAGAGTTCGACTTCATCCCCTAAAACGCGTATAGCACAGCAGCTTATCCACAAAAGAACAACCTGCCCTTGCTCGTTTACCATTCGTAAACTCCCGTCGGGCAGAACGTCCGTTTTGCGGCAATCTGCCGCACTCTCCGCGTTTTAACCATATCCAATAAAAAGGAGTAGATTTATGATTATCACAAGTGAAAATATCACGAGCAAACAAAGAAGTAAGCTCAAATCAATCGCGGCGAATTTATCGCCCATAACGCAGATAGGCAAAGGTGGAATCACCGACAATCTTTTAAAAACACTCTCGGACGGGTTAGATGCGCACGAGATTATCAAAGTGCACATTTTAGACACGGCGGACGACGACCCGCGCAATTTAGCGGAAAACGTGGCGGAGCTTTTGGAAGCCGTGCCTGTTGCGGTGATCGGTCGCAAAGCGATTTTCTATCGCTATTCCCGTCGGGAAAAATTCGCGCATTTGGAAATTTAAGAAAAGCGTTTGATTTTAAGAACTTTGCGTTATATATAAATAAAAGGAAAAGTGGCCATGGAAAACGAAGAATTGAAAGAGAACGTCGCATCCGAAACGGAAGCAAAAGAAGAAAAGGCGACGAAAGAAAAGAAAAAAATCAATAAAAAAGCGCAGGAAGAAATCGAAAAAGCGCAAGCGGAAGCGGAAGAAAGCAAGCGTAAATGGTATGCGGTAACTGCCGAATATGAAAATTACCGTCGGCGTACGCAAAACCAAGCTTCGCAACGTTACCTTGACGGCAGAAACGACGTGATCGCGTCCTTGTTCCCGATCGGCGATAATTTAGAACGCGCGCTTTCGTCTTGCTCGGATGAAAACACCAAGCGAGGAATTGAAATGGTGATCGCTTCCTTTAAAAAGGTATTAGAAAGTGAAGGGGTGGAAGAAATCAACCCGATAGGTCAACCGTTTGACGCGACGTATTCGGAAGCGATTATGGCGGCGCCCGCAGAAAACGGCGAAGAAAGCGGGATTGTGAAGCAAGTGTACGTGAAAGGATATAAAAAGGGAGAAAAAGTACTCCGCTATGCGCAAGTGATAGTTACGCAGTAAACAGAGCGAATAGAAAAACGAATCCGTTCGGTAAAAACCGAACGGGTTCGTTTTTCTAAACGAGACATACAGGTACGCGTTGAATTTCCACGTTCGGTGTTTTTCGCCCCCTGTTTATAGAAAATATCAAAAAAATAGAAAAGCCCTTGACTATATTTGGAAAATAGTGTATAATAAAAATGAGATATAATAAATAAAAGAATGTTATTTTTAGCAAAGTAATAAACATAAAAAGAAGGTGGGATTTGATATGAAAGTATTCAGAAAATTTTTATGGGTTTTAAATTTAATCGTGGCGATACTTTTTGCAAGTGCTTTTGCTGCTTGTGGAAACGTGTCGAGTTCGACGCAATCTTCTAACGAATCCGAAGACGTTGAAGTTCCTGTGCGCATTATTGCGGTATACGAACAATCCAAACAGGTGTTTGCAGATACGGCGTTAGACGATTTGCGAGCAGATTTGACGGTGTCGGTAGAAACGGACGCGGAAACAGTGACGGAGAGTGAGGATTATACGTTATCTGGCACGCTTGCTGTCGGCGAGAGTGTCGTTACCGTTACGTATAACCCTGTGCCCACCTTGATCGCGACGTTTAACGTTTCTGTTAGCGAAAGGGATGCGCATACGCACGTTTACACGAACTATGTAAGCGATAACAACGCGACTTGTGAAGCGGACGGAACAAAAACGGCGAAATGCGACCACGGTTGCGGGGAAACGAAAACGGTAGCGGACGAAGGCTCAAAGCTGGAGCACGTCTTTGAAAATTACGTCTCAAA
>ERZ808043.69-NODE-69-length-21925-cov-6.271375_pt1 | contig 21925 bp, 13 predicted proteins | sample MGYA00380194_ERZ808043 | MGnify/ENA primary metagenome ERZ808043 (study PRJEB31490, sample SAMN06133370) | cow dung metagenome | isolation source: H3 | host: cow | place: China: Chengdu | collected 2015-05 ...
AAACGGTAGCGGACGAAGGCTCAAAACTGGAGCACGTCTTTGAAAATTACGTTTCGAACAACGACGCGAAATGCGAAAAAGACGGAACAAAGACGGGCACTTGCAAATATGGTTGTGGTGAAACGGACAAGATTGCAGACATAGGCTCAGCACTTTCGCACGTTTACACGAACTATGTAAGCAATAACAACGCGACTTGCGAAGAAGACGGAACAAAGACAGCCGTATGTAATCATGGATGCGGAGAAACGGACGAGATTGCAAACGAGGGTTCGGCGCTTGGACATACTTTTAAGTTTGGTGTATGCGAGCGTTGTCCTAAAACCAACCGTCTTTCCGTTGTGACAGCACCGAGTATAACGAGTGTATATTACGGCGAAATTCTAACGCTTACGGATGGCGTAGTGAAAAACGAGCTTGGAGAAACGTTGGAAAAAGGAACTTGGTCGATCACGGGCGGGAGTTATTTGGCGAGTGGTACGACCAAGGAAATTACGACCACGGCTACGGTAACCTTTACGCCTGACGGCACGGAATATGCATCGGTTTCAAAAGAGATCGAAGTGTGCTTGCTTGCAGTGGCAAAATACGGCGACAACTATTACGCGACGGTAGACGGCGCGCTCATGAAAGCGAATGCGAATAATTCGGGCAAGGTCTATGTTTTGCCTTTGGAGAGCGGTTTTGATAGCGGAAGAGCGAAAATCGCCAAAACGATCGCCGTTGTGAATGAAATAAAATCGGGCGTAACGCTCGCTGTGCCGTATGCGGAAAATGCGTTGGATACACTCGTTTCTTACGTGTTTATAAGTCAAAACAAAGAATATAGAACGAGTGCATACGGCAAAACGCAATTCCTGCAAAATCAAATTTATATAGCCGAAGAACATACACTTGAAAACGTGGGGCGGATTGACGTGGCAGGTGAAGTAAGCGGCGGTGTGCCTATGAATTACAACGCAAGCGGAAATGCCAACTCGTTGACGGCGGGACGCCACGCGCAAATCAATTTGGGCGCAAATGCCAAGCTTATCAGCACGGGTACGGTAAATTGTTACGGCTTTATCAACGAACAAGAGAAGAACAACGGCTCGGAATTCATCGTGGAAAGCGGCAACGTGACGGTAATGTTTACCATTGTGGAATATCGTGGCGGTCAAAGATACTTCGGTATGATGGACCCGAAGAATACCAAAGTTCAAGAAGCGATTGGTATAGCGGCGAAGAATGGGCTATCTGGGGATCCAGGAAAATATACGCCGGATACCTTGCAATCTGCTCCCTTTAACCGTTTCTATATCGAATCGGTAACGGCGAAAACAACGGTAAAATACGGAGCGCAAATGTTGGGGCACGCGGTGTTGTATGCCGATGGCGATAATCAAAAAACGACGTTCAACGTGATTAACAATAGCGACGGTATTATCGCTTTGACCAAGCAAGGTGGCAGTGTAACGTATAAATATGATTATTCCACGCATAAGACGGATTTGGATATCTACGGCGATATGACGCTCAATCCGTTGCAGTTGACGTTGCTTATCACAAAAACACACGACACGTATAATGTTACATCAACGATTGAACTTACGCTCACGACGGGCAAAACGGGCGAATCCAGTGGGGTTTTCTTCCCTATCTCCAATTTGTTTGATATTAGCTTGAATGCAGTAAACGGTAGCGCAACGGTCAATGCGTTAAATCAAAAGGTGAAATTATTGCCTGGAGCAAAACTCACCATCGGCGAAGGCGTGGTGGTAAACGCAAATGAGATTGCCGTATATGAAAACAACGAGCTTTTCCAAAACGGTTTAGACACGCATTACCAAACGAAAACGCCTGCCTGGTTAATCGTATACGGTACGTTGAACGTGCAAGCGATCGGCGGGGAGATAAAGATTGGTTGCGACGGCGCACGCCTGAACATTTTAAAGTCTACGTCGGTAATATCTAAAGAAATTAAAACAACAGATAAAAACAGCACGACCGTACAAATCCCGGTCAAAGTGAAAATCATCTTTACTATTACCGTTCATTTCGCCTTGCCGTATGTTCCCGTAGAATATTCTTCGGACGCAGAAAGTACGCTCATAGCAAAAACGAAAGAAGGTGAAGAATTGGGCGTAGGTCAATATCGGGCGGAAAACAACAAATGGGTTCTTGTGTCGTAAACGTAAAGCCAAATGCAAACATTAGCCAAAACAATTAAATACGCGAATGAGTTCTGCATTGTGCAGAACTCATTTCTTTTCTTTTTAACTTTTCGTAAAAAGCCGTTTTAAAAAGGAAAAGGGCGGTTAAAAATATAATGAAGGCAAAAACGAATAAGGAGAGAAAAATATGGAAAACGCATACGAAAATTTGAGTAAGTTTGGCACGGATCTTGTGGAAAAAGCGCGCGCGCAGAAGATTGATCCCGTGATCGGGCGGGACGAAGAGATTCGAAACGTGGTGCGGATTTTATCGCGGAAAACGAAGAACAATCCCGTGTTGATTGGGGAAGCGGGCGTCGGGAAAACGGCGATTGCGGAAGGGCTTGCAATCCGTATTATGCGGGGGGACGTGCCCGATTCTTTAAAAGAGAGAAAGGTGTTTTCGCTCGATATAGGGGCGCTCATTGCGGGTGCAAAATTTCGCGGTGAATTTGAAGAGCGTTTAAAAGCGGTGCTTGCGGAAGTGAAGCAAAGCGAAGGGAACGTGATTTTGTTTATCGACGAACTGCATACAATCGTGGGCGCGGGGAAAGCGGACGGCGCAATGGACGCGGGCAACTTATTAAAGCCTATGCTTGCGCGCGGGGAATTGCATTGTATCGGTGCAACTACGCTCGACGAATACCGCAAATATATCGAAAAAGACCCTGCGCTCGAACGGCGTTTCCAGCCCGTGCTTGTCAGCGAGCCGACCGTCGAAGACACCATTTCCATTTTGCGCGGGTTAAAAGAACGGTATGAAGTGTATCACGGGGTGAAGATACAGGACAACGCTTTGATTGCAGCGGCAACCCTTTCCAATCGGTATATTTCCGATCGGTTCTTGCCCGATAAAGCGATTGACCTTGTGGACGAAGCTTGCGCGCTAATCAAGACGGAAATGCAATCTATGCCGTCAGAAATGGACGAGATTGCGCGAAAAATTATGCAGCTTGAAATTGAAGAAAACGCTTTGAAAAAGGAAACGGATTCCCTTTCGAAATCGCATTTGGAAGAGATTAAAAAGGAACTCGAATCGCTTCGCGGGCAGTATGAAAATATGAAAACGCAATGGGAGAACGAGAAAAATTCTATCGGCAAGGTGCAAAAGCTTCGTGAAGAGCTTGAACAGGCGAACGCGCGGCTTGAAAAAGCACAACGCGAATACGATTTAGAAACGGCTTCTAAACTTCAATACGGCAAAATCCCCGAACTGAAAAAGCAGCTTGAAGAAAAGGAAAGCAAGGGGGCAGGTACGCGTATAGCGGGCAATTCGCTTCTTCGCGACCACGTGAGCGACGAAGAGATTTCCCGTATCGTTGCGCGGTGGACGGGCATACCCGTTGCAAAGCTTTTAGAAGGGGAGCGGGAAAAACTTTTGCGCTTAGATGAAACGTTGCACGAGCGGGTAATCGGGCAAGATGAAGCGGTAACGGCGGTGGCGAACGCAATCTTACGTTCCCGCGCGGGGATTGCCGATCCCACGCGTCCGATTGGTTCGTTCCTATTCCTTGGACCTACGGGCGTGGGGAAAACGGAGCTTGCGAAAACGCTTGCCGTCGCACTTTTCGACGACGAGAAAAATATGGTGCGTATCGATATGAGCGAATATATGGAGAAGTATTCCGTTTCGCGCTTAATCGGCGCACCCCCGGGATACGTGGGTTACGACGAAGGCGGGCAACTTACCGAAGCGGTACGCCGAAAACCCTATAGCGTGGTACTTTTTGACGAGATTGAAAAAGCGCATCCCGACGTGTTTAACGTGCTTTTACAAGTGCTTGACGACGGTCGTATTACGGACGGACAGGGTAGAACGATAGATTTCAAAAACACGGTGATTATACTCACTTCCAATCTGGGTTCTACGACGATTTTAGAAGGCACGGATTATGCAGGGGAATTGTCAAACGCGGCAAGAGAAGAAGTGGAAACGCTTTTAAGGGCTTCTTTCCGTCCGGAATTTTTAAACCGTTTAGATGAAAAAGTATTTTTCAAACCGCTTGAAAAATCGGAAATCGGGAAGATTGTGCGCCTGCTCGCCGCCGATTTAACCAAGCGTTTATCGGAGAAACAACTGACGCTTGTCATCACCGATAAAGCAGTGGAAGCGATTGTGGAAAAGGGCTACGACCCCGTTTACGGCGCGCGGCCTTTGAAGCGGTATATGCAACACACGTTGGAAACTATGCTTGCAAAGAGTATTTTGGCTGGCGGCTACGTAGCAGGGGATACGATTACCGTTGATTACGATAGCGATTTTACAATCAAGAAAAACTAAATCTTGCCTTCGCCCTTGGCGTTTGAGCCAAGGGCGATTTTCTTTACATTTATCGAAGTTTGTGCTATAATAAAAAGAGAAAGGAGAAAACTTATGAAAATCATACACACAGGGGACGTGCATATCGGCTCGGCTTTGCGCTCGTTGCCGCCTGAAAAAGCGGAGATAAGGAAGCGGGAAATATTTGAAAGTTTTGCCGCGCTCACCCGCTATGCTAAGGAGAACGGCGTTTCGGCGGTGGTAATCGCAGGCGACTTGTTCGACGAAAACGGCGTTGCGCCACATTGGAAAAAAGAAACGCTCGCTTGTATCGCGGCGGCAGCTCCCGTCCGCTTTTTCTACGTGTCGGGCAATCACGATAACGCCTTGGAATTTTCAGGAGTACTTCCTGAAAATCTATTCACGTTTTCTCACGAGCACGGTTGGTATTCCTATGATTTGGGTGAAAATATAACGATTACGGGCGCAGATTCTTGCAATTTTGCGCAGGCGTTTGCCACGCCCTTGCGTCTGCCGCAATCGAAATATAATATCGTAACGCTTCACGGCAGTAACCATATTCCTTTGTCTGCGCTTGCCGAACGAAACGTGGATTATCTTGCGCTCGGGCATATTCATAAACCTATGCCCAAGGCAGAAAAACTCGATTTTCGCGGCATCTACCGCTATTGCGGTTGCCCCGAAGCCCGCGGTTTCGACGAAGTGGGTGCGCGCGGGTTTTTCTTGCTCGAAATTCGCGGAGGTAGGCTGGTAGACGAGAAATTTTTATCTCTTGCCAAGCGTGCGGTGGTGGAAATTCGTGTGGAGATCACCGCCTGTCAAACGTATTTGGATGTGGAAAACGCGGTGATGAACGCTACGGCAAACGTTTCGTCAAGTGATATGGTAAAAGTGGTGCTTTGCGGCAATCCCCGCGCCGAGCTTCGAAAGGATACGTCACTGCTTTTGGCGCGGCTTTGCGAAAAGTTTTTCTTTGCGAAAATAGAAGATATTTCCCGCCCGTATATCGATCCGCGCGCCTTTGAAAACGATTTGACCGAGCGCGGCGAATTTGTGAGAGAAGTGGGCAGGTACGAGATGGACGAAGCTTTCCGTGCGGAAATTTTGGAAGTGGGCTTGAAGGCACTCGGTGGGGAGGAGATTGATTTATGAGATTTGTTTCTTGCTTTGTGTCAGGCTTTGGCAAGCTTTGCAATCAGTCATTTGATTTGAGTAAAGACGTAGTGGAGATCAAAGCGAAAAACGGCGGCGGAAAAACGACGCTCGCGGTGTTTTTGGAGAGTATGTTATACGGGCTTGAAAATAGCCGAAGTCGCTCGGTGGAAGAGAACGCACGGCTTAAATACGAGCCTTGGCAGGGCGGCGGGTTTGGCGGCTCGCTCACCTTTACGCACGCGGGGAAAACTTACCGTATTGAACGTAAATTCGGAAAAACGCCGAGTGCGGATAGCGTGAAGCTCTATGATAAAAGCAATATGCCGTGCTACGAGTTTGGGGAAAACGTTTCCAATCTTGGCGAACTGCTTTTAGGCGTAAACAGAGAAACGTATAAAAGGAGTGCGTATATCCCGCAGGGCGCAATTTTAAGCGAAAGTGTGCCGGAAGATTCGAAAGCGCGCCTGATTGCGCTTTTGTCGGTAGACGGCGAAAAGGAAACGGGCGCAAACGGCGCAATCAAACGGCTCGACGAAGCGGAAAGAACGCTCCGAGCAAAACGCGCGCCCGCCAAGGGTAAATTGGACGAAATTGACGAAAGACTTGAACGGCTTGCCCGCGCGAAAAACGATTGCGAACGCGCGGCAGAAGAAGCCCGCGAAGAAAGAACGCAAATGCTCGCGTTAGAAGCAAAACTTTCGCAAACGGAAAAAGGGCAAGGGGAAAAGCCCAAGAAAAAGCGTAGCCCTATGCTGTGCATTTTTTCAGCGATTTTGATAGCCTTAGGGATTTTGTGTTTTGGTGTGTTTCCCATTCTCGCCCTGCCGCTCTTGATGATTGGCTGCGTTTTATTCGTGGCGTTTTGTATTGGGAAAGAACGGCGTGTGGATGGAGCAAGCGGCGAAGAACGGGAGAAGCTTGTCGCGGAACTTGCCCGCCGCAAGCTGCAAACGGAGAATTTAGAAAAACAAGCGTATGCCTATGCCGATTACCAAGCGGAAACGGAGCGTCTAACGGCGGAAAAAGCGCGGCTTGAAAAACGGCTTCGGGCGATTAAGGCGGCGAAAGAATTGCTCGTTCGAGCCAGATCGAATATGGCTTCGTGCTATCTTGCGCCCGTCGAAGCAAAATGCAAAGAATACGCGAAAATTTTAAACGGAAACGAAGGGGAAACCATTCGATTTACCGCGGAAGGAAAACCGCTTGTGGACGATAGGGGGAGTTTTAAACAAGTTGCGCAGTATAGTGCGGGCACGCAAGATTTGATAGGGCTTTGCATGCGGCTTGCGCTAGCGGAAGCGGTGTTTGAAAAGGGCAACCCGCCCGTACTCGTGCTCGACGACCCGCTTGTGAATTTAGACGACGAAAGAACCAAGCAGGCAAAGCGATTGCTGCGCAGTCTTTCGAAAAAATATCAAATCGTTTATTTCACTTGCAAAGAAGAAAGAAGTTTATGATGAAAGTTTTGTGAAACGAGTAAAACTTTAATTCAAATTATTGACTTTCCACCGCATAAAAACTATAATAGTATAATGAAAGAAGAATAAGGAGTATTGCGTAATGGCAAGTACGGTAAAAACGCTATTAAAAAGCGTTAGACAATATAAAAAACCGTCGCTCGTAACACCCGTATTTATGCTTTTGGAAGCGTTTTGCGAGTGCTTGATCCCGTTTTTTATGTCGCAAATGATTAACGAAGCGGCGTTATCTTCGGGAAATTTGGGGCATATCGCAAAATACGGCGGCATTTTATTGCTTTTAGCGGCAGTTTCGCTCACGAGCGGTGTTTTGGCGGGGCGGTTTGCGGCGCAGGCAAGTTGCGGGTTTGCGACCAATTTACGCCACGATTTATTTTATAAGGTACAAAAATTCTCGTTTGCGAACGTGGATAAATTTTCCACGTCTTCGCTTGTAACGCGGCTCACGACGGACGTAACGAACGTGCAGCAGTCCTATCAAATGTGTTTGCGAATCGTGATTCGCGTGCCCCTGCAATTCCTGTTTGCAATCATTATGAGCTTTACAATCAACGCACAGCTTGCGTGGGTGTTCGTCGTAATCGTGCCCGTACTCGCGCTCTTTCTCATTTCAATAATGCGGATTGTGATGCCCTTTTTCCGTCGTATTTTTAAAAAGTACGACGCTTTAAACAACTCCGTGCAAGAAAACGTAGGCGGGATTCGCGTGGTGAAAGCGTTTGTTCGCGAAAAATACGAAACGGAGAAATTTGAAAAGGCGGCGGGAGAAGTTCGAAACGACTTCACGAAAGCGGAAAAGATCCTCGCGCTCAACAATCCCGTGATGACTTTTTTTATCAATTTTGCGTCGGTGCTCATTTCCTATCTCGGTGCGAAAGCGATCATTGACTTGGGCACGCTTTCGGGCGATTTTGTGCCTACCGAGCTTTCCGCTTTGATCACCTACGGCATACAGGTATTGTCTGCGTGTATGATGTTCTCGATGGTATTCGTGATGATCACTATGTCGCTGGAATCTATGCGGCGTATCGCGGAAGTTTTGGAACAGGAGAGTGATCTTGTCTGCCCTGAAAATGCGGTTAAAGAAGTGAAAGACGGCGCGGTGCGCTTTGAAAACGTGAGTTTTAAATATTCGGAAAAGGCGGGTAAATACGCCCTTTCGGATATTGATTTAGATATAAAATCGGGTGAAACGGTGGGGATACTCGGCGGCACAGGCTCGTCGAAAACTACGCTTATTCAAATGATACCCCGCCTTTACGACGCAACGGAAGGGGATATCTTCGTTGGCGGCGTGAACGTTAAGGATTACGATTTAGACGTACTTAGAAAAGAAGTGGCGGTAGTGCTCCAAAAGAACGTACTCTTTTCAGGTACAATCAAAGAAAATTTGCGTTGGGGGGACGAAACCGCGACGGACGAAGAGATAGAGCGCGTTTGTAAGCTTGCGCAAGCGGACGAATTTATCCGTTCTTTCCCCGATGGCTACGATACGTATATCGAGCAAGGCGGAACGAACGTTTCGGGCGGGCAAAAGCAACGGCTTTGTATCGCTCGCGCTCTGCTTCGTAAACCCAAGGTGCTCATTTTAGACGATTCGACGTCGGCAGTCGATACGAAAACGGACGCGCTGATAAGGCGCGCGTTCGCGGAAGAAATTCCAAACACTACGAAAATTATTATCGCCCAACGCGTAGCGTCGGTGGAGCACGCGGATAAGATTGTGGTGCTTGACGGCGGGAAGATAATCGCTTGCGGTAACCATGAAACGCTTATCAAATCGAGCGAAATTTACCGTGAGATTTACGAAGCGCAAACGAAAGAGAAGGACGATCAACAAGGGGGTGCAGCGTTATGAGCGAAGAGATGAAACGCGAAGAAACGGCAAGCAAACCCCGCGCCATTCGCCCCATGCGCGGCGGCAGGGGGATGCCCGTGCCCAAGGGCGCGATTAAAAAGGGCACACTCCCGCGCCTTATAAAAACGGTATTTAAATATTATAAATGGCGACTGCTTGTCGCGCTTATTTGTATCGTAATCAATTCGACGGGGAGTCTTGTTTCGTCGGTGTTCTTGCAAACGCTTATCGACGACGTGATTCCGACGGGTGTAGCCAACGGTTTTTCGGCGGTTGCGGCAAAACTCGGCGGCATGATTGCGAGCATGGCGGGAATATACGTATTGATTGTGATTGCGGCATTTTTATACAATCGCATTATGGCGACAGTAACGCAGGGTATGCTCTATCATTTGCGCGCGGATATGTTCGCGAAAATGCAGACTCTTCCAATCAAATATTTCGACACCCACGCCCACGGCGAGATTATGAGTACGTACACGAACGACACGGACGCAACGCGGCAACTAATCGGGCAATCGCTTCCGTCGCTTGTAACAAACAGTTTAACGCTCTTGCTTTCCATTCTGCTCATGCTTTGGTATAGTCTTTGGCTTTCGTTCGTCGTTGCGCTTGCAACGTTTGTGATGACTTTTATTATCAAAAAAATCGGCGGGGGAAGCGCGAAATATATGGTGGAGCGCCAACGCTCGCTTGCCAAGGAAGAAGGGTTTGTCGAAGAGATGATGAAAGGTCAAAAGGTGGTGAAAGTATTCACGCACGAAGAACAGGCGAAAGCGGATTTCGACGTACTCAACGATCAGCTTTATCACGATAGCGTAAAGGCGAACACTTACGGTAACATTTTAGGTCCGATTCTTGGCAATATCGGCAATTTCAACTACGTACTTTTGACGATTGTAGGTGCGTTATTGCTTATGGCGAAGTTGCCCAATATCGGAATCAGCAGTATCTTTTTCGGAATCGGCGCGCTGGAAATCGGTATCGTCGTAGCGTTCCTTGGTATGTCGCGTAATTTCACCATGATGGTCAATCAAATGTCGCAACAAATCTCTATGATTGCCATGGGCTTGGCGGGTGCGAGCCGTGTGTTTACGCTTATGGACGAACAACCCGAAACGGACGATGGCTACGTAACGCTTGTCAACGTGAAAAAGGACGAAAATGGGAACTTGACGGAAACGACGGAGCGCACAGGCACTTGGGCTTGGAAGCATTATCATAAATCGGACGACACGACGACGTATACGGAGCTTAAAGGAGATATAGTGCTTGATAGCGTAGACTTTGGTTACGTACCCGAAAAGCAGGTTTTGACGGACGTTTCTCTGTATGCAAAGCCTGGGCAAAAGATCGCGTTCGTAGGTGCGACGGGCGCGGGAAAGACGACGATTACCAATCTTATCAACCGTTTTTATGATATTGCAGACGGCAAGATCCGCTACGACGGCATCAATATCAATAAGATCAAAAAAAGCGATCTTCGCAGATCGCTTGGGATTGTCTTGCAGGACGTCAATTTGTTCACGGGCACGGTTATGGATAACATTCGTTACGGGCGTTTGGATGCGACGGATGAAGAATGTATAGAAGCTGCAAAGCTTGCCAACGCCGACGATTTCATCTGCCGTTTGCCCGACGGGTATCAAACGATGCTCCAAAACAACGGTGCGAACCTTTCGCAAGGTCAACGGCAGCTTCTTTCAATCGCCCGTGCGGCGGTGGCGGACGCGCCCGCTATGATTTTGGACGAAGCGACGTCTTCGATTGACACGCGCACGGAAGCGCTCGTGGCGGGCGGTATGGATAAACTGATGAAAGGCAGAACGGTGTTCGTAATCGCACACAGACTTTCTACCGTTCGCAACGCCGACGCGATCATGGTGCTCGATCACGGCCACATTATCGAGCGGGGCACGCATGAACAACTGCTTGAACAAAAAGGCACCTATTATCAATTGTATACCGGCGCATTTGAATTGGAATAATTTGGCTCATATATTATAATATGGAAATGATTTCCAAAAATACGTTTAAAAATAAAAATTTATTTTACTTTTTTAATTTTTTTTAAATTATGTAGTTATTTTGATTGACTTTTAAAAAATCATATGATAAAATTTGAGAAGAAAGTACCATAGAATAGATTATTTTGCGTAGTTTTTAATTCACAGCGCATACAACAAGAGGAGGTCTAAATATTTAATGAGCAAAATTCTCGTAATTTTTGTGTAATAATTTTGGAACGTGATAACTACTCTCAATATCTATATTTATGTTATTTTCAAAAAATAAAAGCGAATAAAAAAATCATAGAAAAAGGAGAAACGCTATGAAAAAGAAAAAACTTATTACAGGTGTTCTTGCTCTTGCAATGTGTTTTTCACTTACCTCTTTTACAGGATGCGGTACCGGGGAAGCCGGCGTAGACGGAAAATCTGCTTACGAACTTTGGTTGGCTGCTGGCAATGAAGGTACGCTTGAAGAATATCTTGCTTCCTTGAAAGGCGAAAAGGGCGATCAAGGTGAAAAAGGCGAACAAGGCGAAAAGGGCGACAAGGGTGATACTGGCGCTCAAGGCGAAAAAGGCGACAAAGGTGATACTGGCGCTCAAGGCGAAAAAGGCGACAAGGGCGACAAAGGTGATACCGGTGCGCAAGGTCCTCAAGGCGAGAAAGGTGAAGACGGTTTAACGCCGTATATTGGCGAAAATGGAAACTGGTGGATCGGCACAACGGATACGGGCGTAAAAGCGCAAGGCGAGAAAGGTGAAGACGGTGAAGATCTCACTGCTTGCGAACACGTTTTAATTAGCATTTCTGAACCCATAGACTTACAAATCACGCACGCAGAATATTGTCAATATGAAGTTAAAGTGTGTGCAATCTGTAAAGCAACTCTTACGGAATTAACCAAGCACGAATGGTCTGATGAAGATCAAGAAGCGCAAGATCCTACTTGTCAAGAAGCAGGACACGAAGCTGGTAAACAATGTACAGTTTGTGGAAAATTTGAAGAAGGCAAAGAAATTGATAAAGTTGACTGCTCACCTGTACTTGACGCTGAAGGTCAACCTGTTGTTTACACGGTAGACTGTTCGAAAGTTGTTGAAGATGGTAGAGTTGTAGGCAAGAAAGGTTATACATACAATCTTTGCAAATGGTGTGGAGAAAAAATCAACGTAGTTGAAATTGATCATAAATGGCAAGAAAACGTTTACGTTGTTGACGAAGGCAAGAACATCTGTGAAGATGGTTCTATGATCGTTAAAGTATGTTTGGATTGTCAATATGCTGAAATCACGTCTACACCTGGTAAAAAAGCACACTTAGTGGAAGATTGGGAAGTAACAACTCCTCCTACGCTTACAGACGGGGGTGTATTGACTGGTACGTGTAAAGATTGTCAAAAATCAGTTACTTGGAACATTCCTAAACTTGATAATGTAAACTACACATTTGACGATACAAATAAACAAGTTATTTGTTCCGAAGATGGTTACCTTAAGTACACATTGAATATTGCTGCTGATGCTACTCAAGAAGCTGAAAGAGCTGATGGCGTTAAATTCGTTATTAAGAACGTTAATGCATATAGCGAAGAATTTATTGTACCTGAAGAAGGTGGCGCTCATAAGATTAACTATAACGGCGTTGTAGAAAACGTTGTATTGTCTACCGCAGCTGAAAGAAAAGTTTATGACATTTCTAAACTTCCCGAAGGTAGTTTCATTCGTCCTGAAAACGCTGGTTTCTCTTGTGACGTAGAGGAAGGCATTGCAATCGTTTACTACTGCGCGAATGAATCCTGTCACGAAGCGATCTACATTTTAGTTCATGATGCACACACGAAGGGCGACGTGAACCACGTAGTTCTTCCTGACTGTGACGCGGAAACGAATGGTTATACATATTATGACTGTTCAGTTTGTGGTGCTGAAAACGTATTTGAAGAAGATGAAGTGGCATGGGCTCACGAATATGAATATGCATACACTCAAAAAGCCGATGGTACGTATAAGATTACGAGAACCTGTACGGTATGTTCTGAAGCTGACGAATTTGATGCTACAACGTATGATTATAAAGCTCCTACCTGCGACGAAGAAGGTTATATTAAATTCACGTACGTAGTGGATGGCGAAACGGTTATTGATGAAAATATCCCTCAAGCTAAAGTTCCTCACAAATTAATGTACAATGGTACAAAGATTGATTGGGTTCCGGCAAATAAATATCAAGTAGGCTTGCTTACTGGTACACAGCTTATTCTTCCCGACAATATCGGTGAATATAACTGTACAGACTCTGCAAGTGCAGTATTCTACTGTGTAGATTGTAATGCTACTAACTACTTTAATGTTATTGGTGACCACAACCTTAGCGTTGCTGGTGAAGGCGAATTTGCGGATAGAGTAACTGCTAACAGCTGCTTGAATGCAGGCAAGACGGAAAGATACTGCCCTGAATGTGGAGAATTTGTTGTAATTCCTGGTTCTGAAACTGAACAATTAGAACACGAATATACGTACACTGTAGAATTGGTTGGCGAAACCTATATCGTAACAAGAAGCTGTCCTCACGGCTGTGACGGTATGATTGATGGTGAAAATCAATTTGAAGCTGCTTATGTTGAAGAAACGAAAGCTCCTAACTGTCAAGAAAAGGGTAATTTAAGAGTTTACATTGACGCTGAAAAGACCAAATTTAAAGATTTTGAAATCGCTAAAACAGCGCACCAAATCTACGTTGACGGCGTTAAAACTCCCATTGCTGGTGTTTACCGTGTTGGTGCAGTTAACGATCCGAGAAACAAACCGGTTATTCCTGAAAACGTAGAAGCAACTTGTTCTGATGAAGGTTATCAAATTGTTGTCTTCTGTGTAGACTGTAACACGGCACGTTACATTGACGTTAAAGCGGATCACGTTGGCGAACAAACCTTAATCGGTAGTGAACCTGCTAAATGTACGGAAAATGGTTACAATACCTTTGAATGTACAACGTGTGGCGATACCTATGACGTACCTGTTTTAGCAACTGGTCATAAGTTCACCTACAATGTAGCGATTGATGCTGGTTTTGGTACGAATGGTAAAGTTGAAGTTTGCTGTGAGAATGAAGCAGGCGCTGTAATCTACGAAATCAATCTTTCGTCCTTTGATCTGATTGATGCAGCAGAAGGTAACAAATTAGAAGTTTCGGCAGATGGTTACAAGGTTGTAGCTACAAGAACTACTGTTGATGCAATTTCTTGCTCCAACGATGGTAAGTACAACTACAAGTACGTAATCACGATTGAAGGCGATCATGAAAACACCACTTACGAAGTAGTATATGAAAACGTTGTTGTTGAAACGGAAGGTCATGGCCCGACGACTCCTTTGTTCTACTTCGAGGATAATGGTGTAGTGAAAGCTGGTTACCTTTGCGAACACTGTGGTAACATCTTCGTAGTTGAATTATAAGTTATTAAATATCTAACTAATTATAAGTTAAGAATTATAATACTTTCGTTTTAAAGGTGGCTCTATCTACACGAGCTACTACGGCGAAGAATGTTAACAAGTGATTGTTACAATTAAAGTTGCTATAGCATCATAACCCTATAGTTTCTTAGATCTCCCCAATTAGAGAGAGCGCACGATAAACATCGTGCGCTTTCTTAAATTTATAGAAGGTTTTGATAAAACGAAATATCGCGGCGCAATATGTTATTGCGCCGCGTGTTCTTGTCTGTGTATCTAAAAGAAAAATGGTGCCGTTCTCTTTTGAGAACGGCGGTTTCTTATATATCTAATTTTTCAAGTAGGTTCAAACCAAGCGTTTTGACCATTTCTAAAGCTCGCTTTTCGCTTATCGGATCGCAAACGTCGCAAGGATCGTGTGCGTCCGCGCCCAAAAGGATTTCGTTACCCACTTCCGCGGCTATGCGGAAAAATCTTTCGTTTGGATAATGCCTTTGTCCGCGAATCCCCAAGAGATTGATTTCAAGGGGGATACCAAATTTTTTAGCCGCCATACAAAGCCGACGGTATTCCCGCTCAATCGTTTCGTCCGAGAAAGAATATCCCGCAAGATCGGGGTGGGCAAGATAGAGAAAGTTGCCTGTCGCAAGCCCTGCGATTGCCTGCGAAACGTAAGCCACCAAGCCCAAATCGTTGCCCGCAAGCCCCCGTGAAGAAGTGATAAAGGAATATTCGTTTCCGAGAAAATGTTGTCCTAAAATGAGATAATCGGGTTTCGCTTGGGACAAAAATTTCATTTCTTCCGCGTGATAATCGGGATAGTATTCCAGCTCGAACCCGCACAAAATGCGAATATCCTTTTCGTATTCCTTGGCAAGGGAGCGTACGCTCTCTACGTACTGAAACAGCTCGTCCACTCTCATTCGGTGTTCGGACGGATACTGTCCGCCTGGGAAAATATAGGGCGCGTGATCGGAAAAACCGAGCGTTTTCATTCCGCCTGCAATCGCGTGTTCGACGTATTCGCGATCCGTGCCCGACGCGTGATTGCACCGCGCCGTATGCGTGTGATAATTGTGTAGCATATCGTTAGTATTTATAAAATCTTAGATAAAAATTCTTGTAAGCGTTTGTCTTTGGGGTTTTCAAAAAATTCCTTGGGGGAATTTTCTTCCTTTATAACGCCGTCGTCCATAAAGATAATGCGCGTTCCCACTTCCTTGGCAAAGCCCATTTCGTGCGTAACAACAATCATGGTCATTTTATCTTGGGCAAGCTCTGCCATAACCTTTAACACTTCGCCAACCATTTCGGGATCGAGCGCGGAAGTTGGTTCGTCAAAGAGCATTACGTCAGGTTCCATAGCAAGCGCGCGCACGATAGCAATACGTTGCTTTTGTCCGCCCGAAAGGGTAGGGGGGTAGGCGGTCGCCTTGTCTTCCAACCCCACCTTTTTCAAAAGCGCGAGCGCTTTTTCGTTGGCTTCCGTTTCCGACATATTTTTAAGCAGCATAGGAGCGAGCGTAATGTTTTTCAAAATTGTTAAATGGGGGAAAAGATTAAACTGCTGAAACACCATACCGATTTTTTGACGGTGTAAGTTGATGTTCTTCGTGGCGTCGCGTTCGATTTCTTTATCGTTCTTTTCGCCTTTTTCGTTCTTTTTAAAAACGTATTCACCCTCCAACGTAATTTCGCCAAGCGTAGGAGTTTCTAATAAATTTAAGCAGCGTAAAAAGGTGGATTTTCCGCAACCAGACGGACCGATCACCACAACTACGTCGCCGCGTTTTACGTCGATATTCACGCCTTTGAGCACTTCTAAATTGCCGAATTTTTTATGGAGATTGCGTACGGAAATGATATTATCGCTCATTTTTTCTCAACCTCTTTTCAATATATTTTATCACGAACACCATCATATACACAACGGCGAGATAGCACGCGCCGACGATAATACCGCTGGCAAGATAATTAGGAATCGTCCGATAGACGGTGCTTGCGGCGGCATTGAGATCAAACGTCAAGCTGCCCGGGGTTGAGCCAACCCAACCGATAATGGAAGTTTCTTTTAAAAGCGCAATCAATTCATTGCCGATCGCAGGGATAATGTTTTTAATCGCCTGTGGCAGAATAATACGCACCATTGTTTGAAGCCAAGTTAAGCCGAGTGCGCGTCCTGCTTCCATTTGTCCTTGATCGACGGACGTAATCCCTGCGCGAATACTTTCCGAAACGTACGCGCCCGAATTGATACCGAATGTTAAAATTGCGGCATACGGTTTAAAGCCGGGAATTGCGAATACGGCAAAAACCATAATAAACAGTTGCAAGGCAACGGGTGTGCCGCGAAAGACAGTAGTGTAAAGCTCGCAAACGATTTTCGGGACTTTCAACCACTTGTTGTTGGGTGCGATTTTAACGATCGCAACAGTGAAACCGAGCAACAAGCCAATGAGAGCCGCAACGAACGTTACAATAATAGAGTGCAACAAGCCTTCTAAAATGTAATTTACAAGCTCTGGATTTGATAAAATTTTAATAATATCATTGAACATAATGTACCTTAGATAGTACAGGGAAAGACATTTTTGCCTTTCCCTGCCTTAAAAACACTTTTTAATTATTCCAAGCCCAAATGCTTATTTACGAGCGCTTGAATACCAGCTTCGCCAAGCTCGGTGAGTACGTCGTTAATTGCCTTTAAAATTTCCGGCTCATTTTTATTTACCGCGATTGCGTAAACGTCGATCGCTGCTTCGTCCGCTTCATTTTCGCCGCCTTTATAATACAAGGGAGCGCAAGCCAAATTATCTTTGCCGGCAATAAGCTGCTTTGCGGGAAGTTCGTCGATAATGAGTACGTCGGAGTTCAAGCCGATATCCGCAACGGCGGAAGAGAGCGCGTCAAAGCCAACCTTGGAAGCATCCGTACCGTCTAACGTGCCGCCTTCTCCAAGCTCGTCGCCAAGGAACAAGTCTGCCGTCGTACCATTTTGTACGGCAATAGCCTTTCCTGCAAGCGAATCCCAATAAACGCCTTCCACTTCGTCCGTCGTTTGACTAACGAACGTAGATTTTTTCGACGTTTCATAGATAACGTATAAGTTCGCGGTGTAATATTCTTGCGAAAAATTCACTTTCGCCTTTCTCTCTTCGTTGACGGAAATACCTGCCGCACCGACTTTGCATTGCTTTCCTGCCGCAACTGCGTCGATAATCGTGTCGAAGCCTACGTTTTCAAACACTACTTTTTTGCCGAGCTTTTCGCCTACTTTTTCCATAATTTCTACGTCTACGCCTACGATTTTACCGCCCGAAATATATTCAAAGGGCGCAAATCCTGCTTCCGTGTAGACTACGAGTTGATCGTCGCCGCAAGCGGAAAAGCCAAGGGTAGCGAACGCGGCAACTGCCGCAAGCGTTGTAGCGATTACTTTTTTCATATCAATATTCTCCTTTTCTAATATAATAACTTGTAATTTATATTGTAGGCGTATTTGCCAAAAAAGTCAATCGATTTACCCTGAAAAGGCAAAACTTTTCAATATTTCAACGTTGCATTTATAGATACACATTCACAGGCGAAAGGGAAAGGGCGGAAAAGTGTTGCAATTTTTTTCAAAACGTGCTATAATACGTGAAAAGAAAGACGCATGCAACGGAGTTAAACATTTTGAACAACGAATATTTTTCCTTTGAACTGTTAAAAACAGACGAAGAGACGGGTGCGCGCGCGGGGATTTTGCATACGCCCCACGGCGACATTGAAACGCCCGTATATATGCCCGTCGGCACGCAGGCAACGGTAAAGGGAGTGTTCCCGCGCGATTTAAAGGAAGCAGGCTCGCAGATCGTGCTTGCCAACACCTATCATTTGTATATGCGCCCAGGCGACGAGATCGTAAAAAAAGCGGGCGGCTTGCATAAGTTTATGCATTGGGATAAACCCATTTTAACGGATAGCGGCGGGTTTCAGGTGTTTTCGCTTGGAAAACTAAATAAAATTACGGACGCGGGCGTGGAATTTTCTTCGAATATCGACGGAAGCAAGCATTTCTTCACGCCCGAAAAAGCAATGCAAGTGGAACAAAATCTCGGTGCGGATATTATTATGGCGTTCGACGAATGCAGTGAATATGGCTACAACCACGCGCAAGCGGAAGCGGCAATGAAACGCACGGCGACGTGGCTGGAACGCTGTTATAAATTCCACGATAAACCCGAGCAGGCGCTTTTTCCCATTGTGCAAGGGAATATGTACAAAGATTTGCGCGCAGAAAGCTTGGCGCGGACGTTGCCGTTCGTCAAGCACGGGATCGCGATCGGCGGACTTTCCGTCGGCGAGCCCAAACCGCTTATGTACGAACTTTTAGAAGACTTACAGCCCAAGCTCCCCACGGACGTACCCCGCTATTTAATGGGTGTGGGCTCGCCCGATTGCTTGATCGAAGGCACGCTTCGCGGGGTGGATATGTTCGATTGCGTACTCGCAACGCGTATTGCCCGAAACGGCACGGCAATCACTTCCCGTGGCAGAGTGGTGGTCAGGAACGGTAAATATAAAGAAGATTTTACAAGCCTTGACCCCGAATGTGATTGCTATTGCTGTAAAAATTACACGAAAGCGTATCTTCGCCATATGGTGAACACGGGCGAAATGTACGGTGCAATGCTTTTAAGCTTGCACAACATCACCTTCCTGCATAAGCTCATGAAAGGACTTCGCAACGCCATTTTAGGCGGCTACGTTCGCGAGTATACGCAAGAATTCTACGCAAAATACGGCGGTGAAGGTAAATGGTAAAATTTTTTTTCAATCCCTTGTCAAATCGCTTGACAAGGGATTTGATATATGATATCATTTTAATATCAAAACCATATTAACGGAGAGAAAATTATGTTAAAGATTGAGCATTTGACGAAAGTATACGGTGAGAAAAAGGCGGTAGACGATATAAGCCTGCACATTCAAAAGGGAGAGATCTACGGCTTTATCGGACACAACGGTGCGGGGAAAACGACGACCTTAAAAGCCTGTTGCGGGCTTTTAGGGTTTGAAAAGGGGGAAATTTATATCGACGGCGTTTCGGTGAAAGAGAACCCGCTCGCGTGTAAAGCAAAGCTTGCGTATATTCCCGACAATCCCGATTTATACGCGTTTATGACGGGCGTGCAATATCTAAATTTCGTTGGCGACGTTTATAAAGTGGAAGCAAGCGTTCGGCAGGAAAAAATTCATCGCTACGCCGATTTGTTTGAGCTTACGGAAAGTTTAGGAATGCCGATCGGGGCGTATTCGCACGGTATGAAGCAAAAGCTTGCGCTGATTGCCGCGCTCATGCACGAACCGAAGCTTATGATTATGGACGAACCGTTCGTAGGGCTCGATCCCAAGGCGGCGCACACGGTCAAACAAATTATGCGAGAGCTTTGCGATCAGGGTTCGGCAATCTTCTTTTCCACGCACGTTTTGGAAGTGGCGGAAAAGCTTTGCGATAAGGTAGCGATCATCAAGGACGGCAAGCTCGTTGCCTCGGGGACGATGGAAGAAGTAACGGGGGATACGAGCTTGGAAGACGTGTTCTTGTCCATGGCGGAGGAGAGATAAATTATGCTCAAACTCCTTTTCAAAAAACAGGCACTTGAAACGCTTTCCTTTTTTACGACGGGCGGAAGATACGGCTCGAACGGAAAAAAGCGTTCGCCGCTGTTTATCGTAGCGATCGCCCTGCTTCTTCTCTACGGCGTAGGCGCGTCGGTGTTTATGCTCGGCTACTTTTCTTGGACGCTTTGCGAAGCGTTCGCGCAAAGCGGACTAACGGACGTTTATTTTGCAATGAACGCGACCATGGCTTGCGCGCTTGCATTGATAGGGAGTATGTTTTCGGCAAAATCGAAGCTGTTTGAAGCCAAGGATAACGACCTGCTTTTATCTATGCCTTTCCCGACGTGGGCGATTTTATTTTCGAGAATGGCAGGCTTATACGGCATGGCGTTTTTGTTCTCGTCGATTGCGTTTATTCCTGCCTGCGTGGTATATTTTATCCAAACGGGTTTTGCGCTCGTGCCCGCGCTGTTTTGTCTTTTGACGGCGCTTGTTTTGCCCTTGCTTGCGCTTGGCGTGAGCGCGCTTATCGGTTGGGCACTCGCGGTGATCGGCAATCGCGTTCGCTCGAAAAATCTCATCACGACGGTGCTTTTGCTTGCCTTTTTCGCAGGGTATACTCTTCTTTACAGTAAGATGGGGGAAGCGATTGAGTTTATCGTTACGCACGGAAGCGAAATCGGCGCGGCAATGCAAACGTGGTTGTTCCCGTTCTATCTTGCGGGCTTGGCGTGCGAAGGCAACGCGCTTGCGCTTTTGGGCGCGGTTGGCGTTTTTGGCGGCGTGTTCGCGCTTATCTATTGGTTACTTTCCGTCACCTTTTTAAAAACGATTACCACTCGGCGCGGCGGCGCGGGTAAAAAATATAAGGAAAAGAGTGTGAAAAGCTCGCCTGCGATTATCGCGCTTATGAAAAAGGAACTGCTGCGCATGAAAAATCCTATGATCTTGTTCAATACGGCGATTGGTTCTATGCTTTTTGTCATTTTAATCATTTTCGCGTTTTTCAACGCCGAGCTTGTGGATATGATCAACGCTTCGGGGGTTGACAAGGGGGAAGTTGCGGTGATCGTTGCCGTGGTGCTCTCCTTTATCGCTTCGTCGAATATGATTACGGCTTCGTCGGTGTCGCTGGAAGGGGAAAATTTATGGATACTCAAAAGCGCGCCTGTAAAAACGGGAGAAATTTTCACCGCGAAATTGCTTTTACAAATCGCGATTACGTGTGTACCCGCAACGGTTGCGACGATTTTCGTTTGCGCGTTGCTTGAAATTCCGCTTTTGCTCTCCGTGCTTATTTGGCTTTGCGTAAACGCGACGGCGTGTCTTTGCGCGGCTTTGGGACTAATCGTCAATCTGAAATTGCCAAACCTGACTTGGACGAGTGAAATTGTAGCGGTCAAACAAAGCCTTTCGGTTGTCGTGGCAATGTTTATGAGTTGGGGAATCGCAGCGCTTTTAATCGTGGGATATTTTACAATCGGAACGCTTATGAGTGCGGAGTTATATCTCACGCTTGCATTCGGGGTTTATACGTCCGCGTTCGGATTTATGCTCGTCTGGCTTGGCACGCGCGGGGTGAAAATTTTCGAGCGTTTATAAAAATTTGGAAAATAACCCGTAAATTGCTTGCAAAAAAAACAAAAAAGGGGTATCATATATCTATAATATGAAACGGAACGCAGATAAGCGTCCGCGAAAAAAGGAGAGAAAGAAATATGTTGTGGAATGTATTAAGCGCGTCGGGTTCGAGTTCGGGCGCGGGCACGGGCGGAAATCCTTGGAGCACGTGGATTATGGTCGGTATTTTGGTGGTAATTTTTGTGGTGTTTATGATCTATAACCGCCGTTCGCAACAAAAAAGACAGGAAGAAGCGGAAAACACGA
>ERZ808043.70-NODE-70-length-21337-cov-5.970461_pt1 | contig 21337 bp, 20 predicted proteins | sample MGYA00380194_ERZ808043 | MGnify/ENA primary metagenome ERZ808043 (study PRJEB31490, sample SAMN06133370) | cow dung metagenome | isolation source: H3 | host: cow | place: China: Chengdu | collected 2015-05 ...
TGTCAAAATTGGAAAACGGCTTACGTCGAAGAAGCGGTGTATTACGACGAGCAACCCATAGGTCTTTGGCAATCGATCGTGCAACGCTCGCGGTGGGTAAAGGGCTTTTTCACCGTGCGCGGAAAGTATGCTGCCATGAAGCGGAAAGCGCGTAAAAATAAGGAGCGGCGGAAAAAACTTACCTTTAAAAGCGGTATGCCGATCATTGTGCTTTGTATCGATTTGATCGCGTACATGGTATGCCTGTTTACTTTTTTATTCGTCAGTTTATTTTTACGAAACGGCACGCTTTGGTGGTTCGTTTGGCGGCTTGTAGGCTTGCTTGGTGGCGTATACGTCTTTATCGCCCTTTTAACGGTATATCTTTTAATCGTTGAAAGAAAGACGATGGACATATGCCCTTCGATGTGCGTGAAAGCGGTACTTTTTCACCCCATATTTTTATTTACCTACGTGGCGTGTGCCATTCGCGCGATCTTTATGAAAAATAGTTGGGAAAGAATTGATCACGTTATCAATAAGGATATAAGCTTATGAGAAAGAAAGTATTTTATTATACCGACGAGCTTCAAGACGATTTCGCGGAAACGGTGAAAAATTTACAACCGCTTCCAAAAGATTATAAGTATATCCACGACACGTGGTATGAAAAGCTGCTCGGATTTATCGCCTACCGCCTGCTTTTAACCCCCTTTGCTTGGATATACGTAAAACTCAAATTTGGGCAGAAATTCGTGCGCTCAAAGCAAGCGAGAAAACTTAAATGCGGGCATTTTATCTATTCCACGCATACGCTCCCCCTTGCCGACGTGTTTTTGCCAAACCTTATCACGTTAAAGCGAAAAAATTACTTAATGGCAGGCGAGCAAGCCAATTCTTTGAGAAAATTACTCGGTATCATGCGCTCGATCGGATCAATCCCACTCACAGGCAACGCTTCCAAAAACCGTGAAATGCTCCGTTGTTTGAAAACGCGGCTTGCGCAAAATTCGAGCATTACCATTTTCCCCGAAGCGCACGTTTGGCCTTTTTATACGAAAATTCGCCCCTTTCCCGTTACGAGCTTTAAATATGCGGTGATGCTCGACGCGCCCGTGCTCGCTATGACGAATTGTTTTCAGAAACGAAAGTTTAGAAAAACCCCGAAAGTGATTACCTTTATCGACGGTCCGTTCTATCCCGATTTAACGCTCGATAAACGGGAACGCGCGGAAAAATTGCATAAACAGGTCTATGAAACTATGCAAGCCCGCGCAAAAGAATATTCCACCTATTCGCCGTACGAATACGTAAAAAAATAGAGAATAGATAATAAAATAAGCATTAGCTTACTAATATCTTCCCTATTCTTCTTGTTTTGATGATATACTAATACTATATCGTTTTCATAAGTTTGCTACACCTATACAAAAACTCCCCGAACGGGTTCGTTCGGGGAGTTTTGTTATGCTTTTAAGTTGATTATTTCGCGCAGTTCGCTTTCAAGATTGCAAGGTTATCCATAATTTCTTTGGGCATCTTGTCGCCGAAGTTCTCCGCGTAGTAGGTGGTGATTTCTTCCGCTTCTGCCGCCCAACGCTCTTTGTCTACTTCAAGAAGCTTATCAAGCGTTGCCGCGTCAATGTCGCAGTTTTCAATGTTGATATCTTTCGCGTAAGGAAGGTAACCGATCGCCGTTTCTTTTGCGTCCACTTTGCCTTCGCAACGATCCAAGATCCAATCAAGCACGCGCATATTGTCGCCGAATCCGGGCCACATGAAGTTGCCGTTTTCGTCCTGACGGAACCAGTTTACGTTGAAGATCTTAGGTTGTTTGCTTTCTTCCACTTTCGCACCCATATTGATCCAGTGCTGGAAGTATTGATCCACCGAATAGCCCATGAAAGGTTTCATTGCCATAGGGTCGTGACGAAGTACGCCTACTGCGCCCGTCGCCGCTGCCGTCGTTTCCGAAGACATAATCGTACCTACGAACGTACCGTGATTCCAATCGCGGGATTGATATACGAGCGGAGTCGTCGTTGCTCTTCTACCGCCGAAGATAATCGCAGAAAGGGGTACGCCCGCTTTCGAATTGAATTCGGGGGAGATGCAAGGGCAGTTTTCCGCGGGTGCGGTGAAACGGGAGTTGGGGTGCGCCGCATTACGTCCGCAATCGGGCGTCCAAGGCTTACCCGTCCAGTCAATCAAGTTCGCGGGAGCTTGCTTGGTCAATTTTTCCCACCAAACGGTGTTGTCTGCGGGGTTGATTGCAACGTTCGTGAAAATCGTGCCTTTCTTCGTTGCCGCAAGCGCGTTGGGGTTGGATTTTTCGTTCGTGCCAGGTGCAACGCCGAAGAAACCGTTTTCGGGGTTACAAGCCCAAAGTCTACCGTCTTCACCCACTCTAATCCACGCAATGTCGTCGCCTACGCACTGTACTTCATAGCCCGCGTCAAGATATTGCTTGGGGGGAATGAGCATTGCAAGGTTGGTCTTACCGCAAGCGGAAGGGAACGCCGCCGCTACGTATTTGATTTCCTTGTCTTGGGGACGTTTTACGCCGAGAATGAGCATGTGTTCTGCCATCCAGCCTTCTTTTTTACCAAGGTTGGTCGCGATACGGAGCGCGAAGCACTTTTTACCCAAAAGTACGTTACCGCCATAAGCCGAGTTTACGGAAATGATGGTGTTATCTTCGGGGAAGTGCATAATATATCTCTTTTCGGGATCTACGTTACATTTCGCGTGGAAACCTTTAACGAAATCGCCGTCTGCTCCCAATTGATCAAGGCACATTTTGCCTACTCTCGTCATAATCATCATGTTCAAAACAACGTAGATGGAATCGGTGATTTCAATACCGATCTTGGAGAAAGGCGAGCCTACTACGCCCATCGAATAAGGGATTACGTACATAGTTCTGCCCTTATACGCGCCCTTTGCAATCTCGTTTACCATTGCATACGCTTCTTTGGGTGCTTTCCATTTTACAATCGAATGGGGAAGCGCGTCCGCTTCGTTCTCGCAGCAGATGAACGTTCTGTCCTCTACACGCGCTACGTCGTTTTCCGCCGTTCTGTGATAATAGCAATCGGGAAGAAGCTCTTGGTTAAGCTTGATAATCTCGCCCGTCGCGCACGCCTCTTCGCGAAGTGCGTCTCTTTGCTTATCGCTTCCGTCAATCCAAACCACTTTATCGGGCTGTGCGAAAGCTTGAACGTCTGCAACGAATTGAAGTACTTTCTTGTTGTTGGTCATATTAGTTAACTCCTTCATATTGTTTTTCTTTTTTTTCAGTTTTGGCGGTTTTCGGAAATTTTATGCCTATATCCCACCGCCTATCATTATATCATAAATCTTTTCGATTGTAAACAGTTTTTCGACGAATTTTTCGCTTAATGCAAAAAAAAGTGGCAGAGGGTGCTTGTAATTTTTTAAATCGGTGGTAAACTACTTGTCCACGAGGAGGATTGTATGCGAAATAAGTATAATGACAACAAGCTCGCCGAAGAATTTGATTTAATCGTCTTAACAGGCGATCAGCACGCCTTGAAAGGCTTGCCGAAAGGGACGCTCGGCACGCTCACCTATTCGTATACGGGCTTTGATCGCCCGCTCTACGCCGAATTTGCCGCCGCAGACGGCTCCCGCTTTGAAGAACCGCTCGCCCTTTCCGAGTTTCGCGTACTCAACGAACGCAGCGATTACGACCTTTCCATTATCACCCGCTTTCTCAAACGCGAAAAACGCCTGAATTTACTTGACAAATCTCCTAAAACGCGATATACTGTTAAACAATAAAGGCAGGTTATACGAATGAGAGTTGTCATTAAAGTGGGCACGTCCACCCTGGCGCACGCCACGGGACGGTTGAATATCAAACGCACAAGCGAGCTTTGCGCCGTTTTGAGCGATCTCAAAAACGCGGGACACGAAGTCGTTTTGGTGTCTTCGGGCGCAATTGGTATGGGCGCGGGAAAATTGGGCTTAAACAAAAAGCCGAGCGACATCCCCACCAAACAAGCCGCCGCCGCAATCGGTCAATGCGAGCTTATGTACACCTATGACCGCTTATTCACCGAATATAACCACACGGTGGCACAAATTCTGCTCACGGGCTCGGACTTTTCCGCCCCCGATCGGCACGAGAATTTTAACAACACCATTTTTCGTTTATTAGAGCTTGGCGTGCTTCCCATTATCAACGAGAACGACACGATTGCAACCGACGAAATTAAAGTGGGCGACAACGATACCCTTTCTGCACTTGTGGCAGTGAGCGTCAAAGCCGATTTACTTATCATTTTATCGGACGTGGACGGATTATATTCCGCAGACCCCAGAAAGGATAAAAACGCCGTGCTTTTACGCTCTGTGCCCTGTATCACGGAAGAGATTGAATCGCTCGCGGGTGGCGCGGGCTCGGCGCTTGGCACAGGCGGTATGAAAACAAAAATTTCCGCCGCGAAACTGTGCGCTCAAAACGGTTGTGATACCGTGATTGGAAGCGGTAAATCCCCCGCCCTTTTATATGAGATCGTAGCGGGAAACGAAGGCAAGTATACGAGGTTTTTTGCAAAATGAAAAGTATGCGCGAAATTTTAATGGGAGCAAAGGCGGCGGCGAGAAAAGCTTCCGCTTTGACGAGCGAAATAAAAAATGCCGCGCTTTTGAAAATGGCAGACGCCCTGCAAGCGGGCGCACCCGAAATTTTGAAAGCAAACGAAATGGATCTTGAAAACGCGAAAGGCGTTTTGCCTACCGTTATGCTCGACAGATTACGCTTGGACGAAAAGCGTATTTTGGCGATGGCGCAAGGAATTCGCGACGTGGCGGCGCTCCCCGATCCGATCGGTAGCGTTTTAGAAAAAACTACCCTGCCCAACGGGCTTGTCGTTACCAAAACCCGCGTGCCGCTCGGCGTGATTGGGATTATTTACGAAAGTCGCCCTAACGTCACTTCCGACGCCGCGGCTCTGTGCTTTAAAAGCGGGAACGCTTGCGTGCTTCGCGGCGGTAAAGATGCTTACCATTCTTCCTTTGCAATCGTGGAAATTTTGCGCGCGACACTCTGCGCTTTGGACATTGACGAAAATTTTGTGAGTATGCCGCAGGATACTTCGCGTGAAAGTGCGAACGAAATGATGTCGGCGGTTGGATTTATCGACGCTCTGATACCCCGCGGCGGCGCGGGCTTGATCCGCTCGTGCGTGGAGAACGCGAAAGTGCCGTGCATTCAAACGGGTACGGGCATTTGCCATATCTACGTGGACGAACACGCCGATTTAGACAAAGCTCTTACAATCGTCGAAAACGCCAAAACTTCCCGTCCGTCCGTTTGCAACGCCGCGGAAGTGTGTATCGTGCACGAAGCGGTTGCAAAGACATTTTTACCCCTGCTCAAAGATCGGCTCGCGGATAAACGTTTGGCTTCAAATTTGCCGCCCGTGGAACTGCGCTTGGACGAAAAGGCATTTGCCATTCTCGGTGGCACGAAAGCAGGCGAAAACGATTTCGATACCGAATTTTTAGATTATATTTTGGCGGTGAAAACCGTTGCTTCCGTAGATGAAGCGATCGCGCATATCGCCAATCATTCGACAGGACATAGTGATTGTATCGTTACCGAAAATATAGCTACGGCAGAGAAATTTACCCTTGCCGTTGATAGCGCGGCGGTCTACGTCAACGCTTCCACCCGTTTCACCGACGGCGGCGAGTTCGGAAAGGGTTGTGAGATCGGCATCTCCACACAAAAATTGCACGCCCGCGGACCGATGGGTTTGGAAGAACTTACTTCCTATAAGTATATCGTGCGCGGAAACGGACAAATCAGATAAAGTTAAAGAATAAATAATAGATAATAGATAATAAAAAAGGAAAGTTTTTTATGAAATATACGCTTGGTTTTATAGGTTGCGGGAATATGGGCGGTGCGCTCGTGCGCGCGGCGGCTAAATCAGTGAACGGGGCTCAAATCGCCGTTTGCGATTACGACGAAAAGAAAGCGCAAGCGCTTGCAAAAGAATGTGGCGCGAGCGTGTTATCGGCAAACGAGCTCGCGAAAACTTGCCGTTTTATCGTTTTGGGTGTGAAGCCACAAAATATGCAAGAAACGGTTGCAGGATTTGCAAGTGCATTGAAAGAAAACGCTAACGCCGTGGTGATTACGATGGCGGCGGGATTGTCAATTGCCGCAATTCGTTCCTTTATCGGCGCGGATTTGCCCGTGATTCGTATTATGCCCAACACCCCCGCGCAAGTGGGCGAAGGTATGATTTTATACGATACGCAGGGCGTTTCAAAAGGCGACGAACAAGCGTTTTTGGATTGCTTTGCAAAGGCGGGCGTACTCGACAAGCTCCCCGAAGAAAAAATCGACGCGGCGAGCGCGCTTTCAGGTTGCGGACCTGCGTTCGTGTACGCGTTTGCGGAAGCCCTTGCAGACGGCGCGGTGGAATGTGGCGTACCCCGCGATAAAGCAGCTTGTTACGCGGCGCAAACGCTTCTTGGCGCGGCGAAAATGCTCTTGACCTACGGACACCCCGCCGATCTCAAAGATGCGGTTTGCTCCCCCGGCGGCACGACGATTGCAGGCGTACATGCACTCGAAAAAGCAGGTTTTAGAAACGCCGCTATGGACGCGGTAAGCGCGGCGTATAAACGCACGTTAGAACTTAAAAAATAAAACGTCGCCAAAAGGGCAACGAACAGTTATATAGAAACGAACAGAAAAGATAGAAAGACTACGTTCCCGTTCGCAACGGGGGGCAGGGTTGCAATCAACGCAACCCTGCCCATTCTATTGCTAAATGCGCAAGTAGTTTGCTTCCTATAGGAAGCGCGGCTTCGTCGAAGTCCGTTTGGGGGTGGTGCAAGGGGTGTTCAAATCCCTTTTTCTTTTCCCCTGCCCCTATCACAAGCAAAAGCGAAGGCAATTCGTGAGAAAAATACGCAAAATCTTCCGAGCCGCCGCCCCGTCCGTCCGTTTTCACCACTGACTTTTCTCCAAATAATTTCTTGATTTCCCTTTCCGCGAACGCTGCGAGCGTTAAATCGTTTTTCAGTGTGGGGCAACCGCCCAAAAAGCGTACGCTTGCGCTCGCGCGGAGCGATTTCGCCGTGTTTTTCGCGATTTCTTTGATGCGTTCCTTGATATACGCGCGCGTGTTTTCGTCGTAGGCGCGGAGCGTGCCCTGCATTTTGGCATTTTCCGCAATCGCGTTCCCCGCACTCCCCGCTTGCATTTTTCCCACCGTCAACACGAACGGGTTTCCCACCGCTTGCTCCCTTGCGGGAAGCGTCTGCAAACCAAGCACAATCTGTGCCGCGGCGTTTAGCGCATCAATCCCCTTTTCGGGCGTTGCGCCGTGGCAGGATTTGCCTTTCACTTCAATTTCAAAATAGTCGGCGGCAGGCGCGGACGTTTCGCGGGTAGACAACACCACCGTACCTGTGGGAAGCTCACCCCCTGTCGAGACGTGCAAAGCAAACGCCGCTTGCGGTTTGGGAGCGGTTAACACCCCCGCTTTGATGCAGTCCTTTGCGCCTTCTAAAATCTCTTCGGCGGGTTGGAAAAGCAACTTCACGCACCCCTTTAATTCTTTCTCTTTTTCCTTTAAAAGTTTCGCCGCGCCAAGGAGCATAGCGGCGTGCATATCGTGCCCGCAAGCGTGCATATTTCCGCCTTTACAAGCAAACGCCAAGCCCGTCTTTTCGTGTATGGGCAATCCGTCCATATCCGCGCGAAGCAAAACGCAACGCGTTCCTGTTTTGCCGATTTGTGCGACAATTCCCGCCTTTCCGCAGTTTTTCGGGACATAGCCCAAAGATTTTAACTGTTCTTTGATATATTTTATCGTTTCTTTAAGCGCAAAGCCCGTTTCCGCGCGCTCGTGCAACGCTCTTCTCCATTCTTTGATCATACTCATAGTATAAGAAAAAACGCGGTTTTTAACCGCGCTTTTTTTGTTTATACAAAATGGAAAAAATTAGGATTGCCGCGAGCGGGAAAATCAAGCCTGTGAGCATACCCGCTTTCATCCCCACTTGTTCCACGCCAAGCCCCAACATTTCCGCAACCCCTGCCGACCACGGCGCGGCGATTACGCCGTCGGCGACAAGCCCGACAAGTTGCGGTCCTACCGACGCGCCCAAGTCCCCGCCTGACGCCATCATGGCGTAAATGAACACACCGCCTGTAGGGAATTTATCGGAAGCCACCACGAGCGAGCCGGGCCATAACATAGCCGTGCAAAGCCCCGTTATCGCGCAAGCCAAAAGTCCGATCACAGGCACGGGACAAATCGCCGCAACGAGATAACATACCGCCGCCCCAATCGTGCTTAAAAGAAGTATTTTTTCGAGATTTTTTCCGTACTTGGCGTAAAGGGTGCGGCCAAGCCCGAGCGTGAGCCCGAAAAGCGCAACGCCAAACACGTCGCCCCAAACTTTGGGGATATGGAGCGCTTGCTCTAAATAACTCGAACTCCACTGCGCCATCGTACATTCGCTTGCGCCGCCGAGAAAAATCGCCACCACGCAAAGCCAAAGCTGTTTTTCCTTAAAATACGCAAGCGCACCTGACGTCTTTTCAGGCGTTTGCATTTGCGGGAGCTTCGCGCCGCAAAAGAACATACACGCGATAAGCGGAACGGCGATAAAGCCAAGCGCGAGCCAAAACCAGTTTTCACCGCCAAAGGCAAGCAAATATAACGTGCCGAGCAAGATCACCGCCACCACGCCCCACGCGTAGACGGAATGGAGCTTACTCATTTCTCTCTCGGGATTGTCCGCGGGAAGCGCCGCGATTACGGGACTGATTAACACTTCCGCAAGCCCACTGCTTGCCGAGAATACGATTGTGCCCACCACCAAACCAGCGTACGCAAATTGCGGATAAAAATAGGGCACAAGTGCGAAGATCAAAAGCCCTGCCACCGTTAATACGGGGGTAAATTTGACCGTTTTTGGAATATTAAATTTATGTGAAAAGAAGGAAAAGATTAAATCCACCAAAAGTTGCGTGCAAAAATTGACGAGAACGAGTAGCCCGAGCAGGGAATACGAGATCCCGTAAAGCGAGCGGAATGTGAGAAAAAGCAGGGGCGAAAGATTTGCCACCACCGACATGGAAACGTTGATTGCATAACAGCCGTATCGAACTCTTTGATCGTTTTTCATAGCGTCATTTATTATAACACAAGCCCGTTCGAATGACAAGCTTTTAAGCTGCGAATTTTCGTTGAAATTTTTAGATTTTTTCTTAAAAAAAGATGGCAGAGGCTGGATTGACAACTTCCAAAACCGTGCTATAATATTTCTCGCGACGGACGGCAGAGCGGGAAATTTTCTTATCTTAAGGAGATGGAGCGTTATGAAAGTATTTTTTTGGAAATTGTTTCGCTTTTTGGGCTTGGACGCGTTACTTTTGCAAATGCTTAAACGGCTTTTGCAAGGACTCGTGAAAAAACTCGAATACGCCGCGGCGAAATGCTCCAAGGCGCTTGAACAAATCACCGAAAAACTCGTTGCCGTCTGAAAAGACAGGCGCGGTGTGGTTTCCACACCGCGCCTCGTCCGTTTTCGTTTTTTAACTTATGCTTCCTTGATCGCGTTTACGGGGCATCCGTCTTCGCAAGCGCCGCAATCTACGCATTCGTCGCTCACTACGTAAATTCCTTTATCGCCGAGCGCAATCGCGCCTACAGGACAAGTATCCGCGCAAGCTCCGCAAGCAATACATTCGTCGTTAATTACACGTGCCATTTCCTATTTACCTCCGATTTATCGTTTATGCATACATTATAGCATATATTTTTTAATTAGTAAAGATTTTGCAAGTGGAAAACGTTGATTTTTTTGGAAAATCTTATCCGCGGCGCATTACGAACGCAATCGTTCCACCGTTTCTTTCGTCAAGCGCGCCGCTTCTTTGATCTCTTCTTCCGTGTTCGCCCTACCAAAGCTAAACCGCACGCTTTCCTTGGCTTCCTGCTCCGTCAAGCCCATAGCCGTCAAAACGTGGCTGGGTTTTACTGACGCACTCGCGCAAGCCGAACCTGCCGCAAGACACACGCCTTTTAAATCCATATTATATAAGAACGCCGTGTTTTCCACACCCTTAAAACGCAAATTGAGAATGGACGGCAACGCGTTTTTACCATCACCGTTTCTTATCACACCGTCAAGCGAAGAAATTTTTTCCATAAAAAGCTTGGACAGTGCTTTTAATTTTTCATTCGTTTTCGCCTGTTCCCGACGCGTTTTTTCATACGCCGCCGCCAGCGCGACTACGCTCGCAACGTTCACCGTGCCCCCGCGAAGCCCCCGCTCCTGTTCTCCCCCGCCGACGAGTTTTTCTACCTTCACGCCGTTTTTGATATACAACGCACCGCTTCCCTTCAAACCGTGGAATTTATGCGCAGATACGGACAACATATCCACACCGAGCTTTTGTACGTCGATGGGAAGATACGGCGCGGCTTGCACCGCGTCCGTGAAAAACAACGCGCCCTTTTCGTGTGCCAAAGGGCAAGCCTGTTCAATCGGTTGCAAAACGCCCGTTTCGTTATTCGCCCACATAAGCGCGACAAGCCCCGTCTTTTTTGTAATCGCTTCCTTTAAAGCGTTCGTCTCAACCCTGCCCCCTTTATTGACGGGTAAATAAGTAACGGAAAACCCTTCCCGCTCAAGCGTTTTTGCGGCAAAAAGCGCGGCGTGATGCTCGATTGAAGAGATAACGATATGGTTTCTTCCTTCTTCTCTCTTCGCGCGTGCGCCCCCTAAAATTGCCCAGTTGTCGCTTTCCGTGCCCCCAGAAGTGAAATAGATTTCATTGTTTTTCGCGCCCAAAAGTGCCGCGAGCGTGTCCCGCGCTTCGTCCACCGCGCGCATCGCCCTTCTTCCGAACGCGTGCGGGGAATCGGCGTTGCCGAAAAACTCCGTATAATACGGCTTGATTTTTTCAAATACTTCTTCATCTATCGGCGTCGTCGCCGCGTGATCTAAATATATACCCTTCATAACGCTTTCATTATACCCCTTTTACTTCCGTTTGTCAAGCGCGTATGCCCTGCCTTAGATGCGCTCAAAAAATATTTTAGAAAAAAATTTTCGTTTTTTGCTAAAAATTTACAAAATATACTTGCTTTTTTGTGAGTAAATATATTATAATATAAAAAATCGATGGCGGAGCGTGATTGCCTGCTGGCGAATTTAGTAAATTTTTTTGGGGGTACTTTTTATGAACGTACATGGAGAAAACATTCGAAACATTGCCATTGTCGGACACAGCGGCGAGGGCAAAACTACGCTTTGCGAAGCGATACTTTTAAACGGCGGCGCGATTGACCGTATGGGTAAGGTTACCGACGGCACGACCGTTTCCGATTTCGACGAGCTTGAAAAAGCGAAAAAGATGTCTATTTACACTTCCTGTTCCTATGTGATTTGGAAGGATGTTAAAATAAATTTGCTCGATTTGCCCGGGTATTACGATTTCGAGGGCGAAAGAAATGAAGGGCTTCGCGCCGCCGGCGGCGCGTGCCTTGTAATCGGCGCGAACGGCGTGCTGCCTATCGGCGCGGAATCGATTGTCGATTATTGCTTGAAGCTTGGCAAACCTTTGATTATTTTCATCAACGGTATGGACAAGGAAAATGCTAACTATTTGGGCACGGTGCAAGCGTTACACGCCAAATACGCAGGTAAAATCGCGCCCATTCAAATCCCGATTATGGAAAACGGGAAAATGCAAGGCTACGTGAACGTGTTGCAGGAAAAGGCGTATTTATTCAAAGAAAACGGGCCGCAAGAAATCCCTATTCCCGAGTCGCTTTCCTCGCAAGTGGAAGAAATGAAAGCTTCGCTTATGGAAACCGCGGCGGAAAACGACGAGTTCTTACTCGATAAGTATTTCGAAGCAGGCGAACTTACGCGCGAAGAAACCATTCAAGGGATTCGGCTTGGTATTGCTTCCGTCAATACTATTCCCGTTATGGCAGGCTCGGCGCTTCAAAACCGCGGCGTTATCAATCTTATGAACGAGATTGTAACGTATATGCCCCAAGCGCGCGAACGCCTGAACACGCTCGCCGACGATCTTGCTACCAACAAAGTCGTGAGCGTGCGCACGGACGCAGACGCGCCCTTTGCCGCGCAAGTATTCAAGACGGTAATCGACCCCTATTCGGGTAAACTTTCGTATATCAAAAGCTTCCGCGGCGTGTTAAAGAGCGGCTCGACAGTTTGGAATGCAAACACGGGCGTAGAAGAGCGTATTGGGCAAGTATACTTGCTTCGCGGCAAGAAAATGGAAGCGGTTGACGAGCTTTCGGCGGGCGACATTGGCGCGGTGAACAAGCTCGGAAACACGAACACGGGCGATACCCTTTGTGATCCGAACGCAAAGCTTCGTTTCTCACCTATCTATTTCCCGAAACCCACCTTGTTTATGGCGGTTGCCGCAGAAAAGAAAGGCGAAGAAGACAAAGTGTTCGCAGGGCTTGCCAAGCTTCGCGAAGAAGATTACACGTTCTCCGTGGAAAAGAACGTCGAAACGGGCGACATTTTGCTCGGCGGACAGGGCGATATTCAAATTGAAATGCTTGTCAAAAAAGTAAAATCGCGCTACGGCGTGGGTATGAAGCTCTCTTCGCCCAAAATCGCTTATCGCGAAGCCATTCGCGGCACGGCGGAAGCAGAAGGCAAACACAAGAAACAATCGGGCGGGCACGGTCAATACGGGCACGTAAAAATGCGTTTCTCCCCTTGCGAAGAAGAATTCGTCTTTGAAGAAGAAGTGGTCGGTGGCGCAGTTCCGAAAAATTACTTCCCTGCCGTGGAAAAGGGCATTAAAGAATGTATGGAACACGGACCGCTTGCGGGCTATCCCGTCGTGGGCTTGAAAGCCGTGCTTTACGACGGCTCGTATCACGACGTCGATTCCAACGAGCTTTCCTTTAAAATGGCGGCGGCGATTGCGTACAAAGAAGGCTTGAAAAACGCCAAACCCGTATTGCTTGAACCCGTACACCGCTTGAAGATTGCAATCCCCGCCGATTATCTCGGCGACGTGATGGGCGATATTAACAAGCGCCGCGGACGGATTATGGGCACGGATACCGAAGGCGAAGCTTCGATTATTACGGCAGAAGTGCCCCTTGCGGAAATTAAAGAATATACTATGGAACTTCGTTCGCTCACACGCGGAAGCGGAAAGTTCGTTGCCGAGTTCCTTGCCTATGAAGAAGTGCCTTTCGCGCTTGTAGATAAGATTATTGCAGACGCGCAAAAAGAATAATTTAGCGAGTCAGAGAAAAGCAGAGCCTTTCGGATACCCCCTCCGAAAGGCTCTTTTTGCTTGCTTTTCATTTTTGTTTATGCTATACTTTTCCTATGAGATATTCTTATTCCGATTTATATGAAAAAAACGCGGCTTATTTTCGCGCCCGTCCCCATTTAAAAAAGGGGTTGTTTTTTTGCGACCGCCTGCTCACGCTTGGGTTTTTTCTCGCCTACGGCGCGTTCGTGCTTTGCGCTATCGCGCTGGAATACCCCGCGGAAGATTTGATAAAAATTCTCTTTGCACCTGCCCTTTGTTTGTTTCTCGTTTCCCTACTCCGCCTTGCAATTTTTCGCCCCAGACCTTATAGCGAAAAAGGAGCGAATATCCAGCCGCTCTATAGCAAAAAAGGCTCTTTCGAGCACTCTTTTCCAAGCCGACACGTCGCTTGCGCGTTCGTGATCGCAATCACCTTTTTGCCCTATTCGATAGGGGCAGGTATTTGTTCAATCGCGTTTGGTTCGCTTCTTGCCTACGTTCGCCTTGCCCTTGGTTGGCATTATCCCACCGACCTTTTGGGCGGCGCGGTTTTGGGTTCGCTTTGCGGTTTTTTCGTCTGTTTTTTATAAAATTTCGTTATCGATTAACACGTTTGTTAAAGTTCCAAGGCGCGTAGGGGAAAGCGTTTCTCCGCGCGCTTTTTCGTCTACACCCGCTTCGCTTAAAATTTTCTTTGCGGTTTCGCGGGAAAGCTTGAAAAAGTTTACAAGGTTGTTTTCGAGCGTCTTTCTTCTGTTTAAAAAGGCGCATTTCACCGTTTGGCGGTATGCCTTTTCGCTTTTGACTTGTATTCTCCCCCGCTCAAAATCGATCTTCACCACCGCCGAATCTACGTTCGGACGGGGATAGAACATATTGCGGGAAACCCGCTTTACAATCTTCGCTGTGCCTTTGAGTGCAATGCCTGCCGTAATCGCGCCGTATTCGGGCGTGTTTTCTTTTGCGCAAAAACGCTCGGCTACTTCTTCTTGCACCATAATCGAAATGCCTTGCACCTTTTCGCTTTCTTCCAAAAGTTTGGTAACGAGCGGCGTCGTGATATAATAGGGTAAGTTTGCCACCACCGTATATTCCCCAATCTCTTCTTCGAATTTTTTTAAATCAATTTTATTGAAATCACGGAAAATGACTTCCACGTTTTCAAGCCCTGCAAGCGTTTCCGCAAGCACCGGTTGAAGCTTCGTGTCTATATCAAACGCATACACCTTTTTCGCTTGCTTTGCGATTGCACGCGTGAGCGTGCCTGCTCCGCAACCGATTTCCACCACCGTCGTATCCCCCGTAACCCCGCTTGCCGACACGATAGAATCGAGCAGATTTCCGTCCGATAAGAAATTCTGCCCAAATTGTTTTTTCATTTGAAAACCGTGTTTTTGGAGTATTTCGCGAAGTTCGCTCATAATCTTTTTCCTTTAAACGGGAATTCTGTGCTTTGCATTATTCACTGTCTGTAAGATATTTACGGATATACAGTGGCACTTTCACGCTTTCTGCCAAGCGTTTGCACGCTTCAATCTCTTCTTCGCCGATACAATCGACAATCGAAAAACGGCAGTTCACACCGTTTTTACGGCATAATTTCGCAAACTCAACAATCGCCGCGAAAGCGCTTTCGCCAAACTGCGAACGGCACATAGGTTGATATTTTTCCGCGCACGAAGCGTTGAGAGATACGTTCACAAGATCGATTTTGTCTTTCAAATCGGGCGTGATGTCCCGCTTATTGATTAAATTCCCCTGTCCGTTCGTGTTCAAACGCGTCTTTAAACCGCGGGCGTGGAAAAAATCGCAAAGTTGCAGCATTTCCGTCATTTTATACGTCGGTTCACCAAAACCGCAAAATACCGCTTCTTTATATTGCGACAGGCTTCCCACTTGTCCGCCCGTTGCCACCGCCATTACCTTGTCCGCCGTCGGGTCGCCGTGTTGCAACCATAAATAATGCCCGTAATAGCTCTCCCGTTCGTTGCGCACGCAAAAATCACAACCGTTCGAGCATTTGTTGGTCAAATTCACGTATAAATTGCCGTCGAGCGCGTATAAATAGGTGTCCTTTCTCTTGCTCTTCTCGTTTTGCTTGTTGCCGTTATTGTTACCATTATTATTCCCACCGTTGTTTTTCGGCGGTTTTTGCTTTTTCGCGTTTTGGTTTTGCTTGGGCGCGTTGGAAACGTTTTGTGTCGCAGGTTGCGTGGCTTGCGCTGCGTTTTGTGTTTGCGGCGTGGCTTGCGCAGGCGCGGCGTTTTGACGGTTGCCGTTTTTATGACGTTTTCTGCGTCTACGCCTTCCGCCGTTTTGGTTTGCACCTTGATTCGCGGCTTGATTGTTGTTTTGATTATTGTTTTGGTTTTTGATCTCGTCCATAATGATCACCTTCTTTCATAAAGCTTGGGAAACAACCGCGCGGCGTTTTCCCGAATTTGCGTTTGCATTTCTTCGACCGTCTTTCCTTTAAGCTCTGCAAGCTTTTTCACCACTTCTTTCACGTGGCTCGGCTCGTTAGGAAACGTGCCGCGGAACGGCTCGGGCGTTAAATAGGGACAGTCCGTTTCCGATAAAATCAAGGGGGCAGGTATGCGGCGAACGCTCTCTTGCACCTTTTTTGCGTTCTTGAACGTCGAAGTTCCACCGAATGAAAAGGAAAGCCCTAATTTCCAAAAACGTTCCGCCATTTCGGGGGAATAGGAATAACAATGCATCAGTCCGCCTTTATTCAAAAGTCCTGCATTCTCTTCCAAAATTTCCGCCGTCTCCTGTGCCGCGTCGCGGCTATGAATCACCACGGGCAACTCCAACCGAGAAGCAAGCCGCAACTGTTCTACAAACAATTCCCGTTGCATCTCTTTTGGCGGGTTGTCGTCGTAGTGATAATCTAACCCAATCTCGCCCACGGCAACGCATTTTTCGCTTTTACAAAGCCGTTCGATTTCTTCCAAATCGCCTTTTTTATATTTTTTCAACTCGCTTGGATGAAAGCCCGCACAAAAATATACGCTTTCAAATCGCTCGGCAAGCTCCGCCGCCTTGATGGAAGAATCCAAATCAAAGCCCGAACAAATCATACGGGAACCCCCCGCTTCCTCCGCGCGGCGTATCACCGCTTCCACCCCGCCGAGCGTTTCAAATTCTTCGCCCGTCAAGTGGCAATGCACGTCGATATACATAGCTTACCCGTAACCCTTAACCGAGCTTTGCGCCGCTCTTAATATCCTTATCCGCTATAACGAGCGAAAGGTTGCCGTCTTCGTCTTCCGCCGCCAAGATCATACCTTCAGAGAGTACGCCGCAGACCGTTCTCGGCGGGAGATTGGTTACGAACGCCACCTTTTTCCCGACCATTTCTTCGGGCGTATAATGCTTGGCAATCCCCGAAACAATCGAACGGGTTTCGTTCCCGAATTTCACCGTTTCGTGTAACAGCTTAGAAGATTTCGCCACCCTTTCACAAGCAATAATCTCGCCGATACGAAGCTCCACTTTCGCAAAATCGTCAATCGTGATTTCGGGCGTTTTTTCCTTTTCTTCCATTTGTGTATTCTCCTTGTTCGCTTCCTTTTTTGCTTCGGGCGCGGGGCTTTGTGCCGTCGCTTCCGCCATTTGCGCCGCGCGGATCTTTTCGATCTCGGGCTCTAACGTTTTATAATCCAAGCGTGCAAACAAGGGCGAAATCGCCGCCACTTTAACGCTTTCGTTTAAGCCGAACTTCTCGCACTCTTCCAGCGTTCTGGTCTTGCCGTTGAACGCTTCAAAAATTTTCGCGCTCGTTTCGGGCATAAAGCTATCGAGCAAAGAAGCGCCGATTTGAATGGCTTCGGCAAGATTGTAAAGTACGTCGGAAAGGCGCGCTTTTTTGCTTTCGTCTTTGGCAAGTGCCCAAGGCATGGTTTCGTCGATATATTTATTCGCGCGACGGAACAGGGTAAAGATTTCCGAGATCGCGTCCGCGATACGAAGCTCGTCCGCTTTCGCCGTTACCTTTTTCACCGCGCCCGTTACCGTCTTTTTAAATTCCTGATCGGGCGCTTCTTCGTTTTCGGTAAGCGATTTTTCGACCGTGCCACCGAAATATTTACCGATCATAGCAATCGTACGGCTGACAAGATTCCCCAAAACGTTCGCAAGATCGGTGTTGAACCGTTCGCAAACAAGCTCCCAAGTGATTTGACCGTCGTTGTCGAACGGCATTTCGTGGAGTACGAAATAGCGCACCGCGTCCACACCGAAAAGGCGCGCAAGATCGTCCGCATAGATTACGTTGCCCTTCGATTTACTCATCTTTCCGTCACCCATCAAGAGCCAAGGGTGTCCGAAAATTTGCTTGGGCAACGGCTCGCCGAGCGCCATTAAGAAAATGGGCCAATAAATGGTGTGGAAGCGCAAGATGTCTTTGCCGATTAAATGCAAATCCGCCGCCCAATATTTTTTATAATGTTCACCGTGGTTGCCGTCCGCGTCATAGCCGATCCCCGTGATATAATTGGTGAGCGCGTCAAGCCAAACGTAAACGACGTGCTTATTGTCAAATTCCACAGGCACGCCCCACGTAAACGACGTGCGCGAAACGCAAAGGTCTTGCAATCCTTTCAAAAGGAAATTGTTCATCATCTCGTTCTTGCGCGATACCGGTTGAATAAACTTGGGGTGCGTGTTGATATGCTCGATAAGCCGATCGGCGTACTTGCCCATTTTGAAGAAATACGCTTCTTCCTTGGCAGGCTTGACTTCTCTGCCGCAATCGGGGCATTTGCCGTCTACGAGCTGACTTTCCGTCCAGAACGATTCGCAGGGCGTGCAATACATGCCTTCGTAGTAGCTTTTATAAATATCCCCTTGGTCGTAAAACTTTTTAAAAATTTTCGAAACCTGTTTCACGTGATCGGCGTCCGTCGTGCGCATAAATTTATCGTAGGACGTGCCCATAAGATCCCAAATGCTTTTGATTTCGCCTGCAATTTTGTCCACGTATTCTTGCGGCGTAACCCCCGCCGCTTGCGCCTTTTCTTGAATTTTTTGACCGTGCTCGTCCGTACCCGTTTGGAAAAATACGTCGTAGCCCTGTTTGCGCTTAAACCGCGCAATCGCGTCCGCCAAAACCGCTTCGTACGTGTTGCCGATATGCGGTTTGCCCGAAGTGTACGCAATCGCCGTCGTGATGTAGTAAGGTTTTTTTGCCATATCCGTTTGCTCCCGTATAATTTACATTTACTTTTCGTGCTTTATTATACTACTTTTCTTTGGAAAAGTAAACTGTTTTCTACGCGTGTTGGGCATTTTCCGCGTTTACAAGACATATAGTATTGCTATGAACGCACTTTTTTCTATCGTGTTTTTGCTCTCGGCAGCGGTTTTGTTCTTTCTCTCTCCCGAAAATTTTTTAGCGGTCTTGATTGACGGCGCGTCCAAAAGCGCCGCGCTTTGTTTTTCTTTGATTGCAACTTACGCCGTATGGCTCGGGCTTATGAACGTGTGGAAGGATAGCGGCGTAACCCGCGCCGTGTCCCGTGTTCTTCGCCCGCTTGCGCGAAAGCTTTTTAAAACGGACGATACCCAAGCCCTCGACGCCGTTTGTATGAACGCTTCCGTCAACCTTCTCGGTGTTTCCGGCGCGGCAACCGCCTACGGCATCAAGGCGGCGAATTTACTCAATCAATCGAGCGACGCGGAATACGACTCGTGTATGCTTTTCGTACTCAACGCCACTTCCTTGCAGCTTTTGCCCACGTCGATTATCGGTGTTCGAACGGCGCTCGGTAGCGCAAGCCCTGCGGACATTGTGCTACCCACCTTGATTGCCACGCTTTTTTCTACCCTGCTCGGCGTGGTTCTAGTGCGCTTATTGATCCCGCCAAAGCGTGCAACTGTCGCCACTTTGCGTTGGGAAATGAGCAAAACAAAAGGGGCAGGTATTTAATGAACGCGTTCTTAGCCCTGATCGTGCCCGCCTTGTTTTTAATCTCTTTCGCCTTTGCACTTTTTAAAAAGGTGCGGCTTTATGATAGTTTTACCGAGGGCATGAAAGGCGCGATTCCACTCGTTGTTTCCATTTTTCCTTATATCGCTTCCGTGGCTATGCTTACCAAGCTTTTGGAAGTGAGCGGGTTGGAAGCGAAAATCACCGAATGGATTTCCCCTGCATTCTCTTTCGTCGGAGTGCCGACGGAGATTGCCCCGCTCTTATTTGTCAAGCCCCTTTCGGGAAGCGGCGCAATCTCCGTTTTGAGTGAGATTTTAGCGCGCTACGGCGTGGATAGCTACGTAGGAAGATGCGCGTGCGTGGCATACGGTTCGTCGGAAACGATTTTTTATATCGGCGCAGTATATTTTGCGGGCTTGAAACGAAAAAAATTACCCGTCGCGCTCGCAATCGCCGTGTTCTCTTATCTCGCTTCCGCGGTGCTTTGTTGCTTTTTATGCCGTTTTATGTAAAATAATGTTAAAAAATAACATTTTGTGAACAGGCATATACCCTTTTACTTTTTTAAAATTTTTTCATTTTTTTTCTTTACTTTTTTTTGCCAAGGTGGTAAAATATATTTGTAAATCGGTTGCGGGTAGCAACGATATGAATTAGCTCATCATTTTCCCCCTTATCATATAGGTAACCGCCTTGGAGTCGCAAGATTCCAAGGCGGTTATCGTTTTTCTACTATTATAGAAAACGAACAGCTTTCTCGCCGTTCGTTTTTCCGTTTTATTTCTTAAAGTTGTTTACAAAATCTTCGCCATATTTTTCAATCGCGTGTTTAAGGCAAAGCTCAACGTCTTTCTCGTATTGAACGACCGTAATCTTAGTGTCACATTCTGCGTGATCGCAAATACCGTCGTCATGCGGTTCGCCGCAACCCGCAAAAGCGCCAAGCGCAGCTACCATTGCCAAAACGGAAACAAGTAACATTTTCATTTTTCTCATAATAGAAAAACCTCCCAAAATTTTATTCTATCATTATTATAGCACGAAATTTAAATTTTGTCAATGCTTTCATTTATTTTTTATTTGCTTGCTTGGGGCAAATTACAATCAAAAAAGTGTTCACATTCACAAAAAATGTTCTTTTCTTAACAGAAAAAATTTTTTTTAATTTTTTAGTTGGTTTGCTTTACTTTCCTTATACATTATGTTAAAATATATTTGTAAATCCGTTGCGGATTGCAACGACAAATAAGCTCATCATTTTCCCCCTTATCATATATTGGTAATCAGCTCGAAACGCAAGTTTTGAGCTGATTATCTTTTGAACTGTACAACAAACAACCCCCTGCGCGAATTAGCGCAGGGGTATACTTTTTTGATTTTTTTCTTATTCAGTTGTAAGGGCGTTTTTTCTCTTTCCGATCCGCTTTTTCTTTGAACTCAATTTCCTTGCGAATGTTTCGCGCCTTTACTTTTTGCAGATCTCTTATTTTTCACGCCCCATATTATGCGTGTTCATTGGACTAATCTCCTTTTTTCACTTCTTTGTTAAAGTACCGCTCTGTCCGACCTGAAATCATTTCCGTCGCACCTCCTTTAACTTGGTTTCCGTTTTCCGCTGTCCCTTACTCGGGCTAACTTAAACCGTTGGAGTATCTTTCGTAATCATCTCGACTGCTTCTCCCTTTTTCTATTTCCCGTTTCTATCGCTCGACGGTTGCGCCTTTCGAACAATCCCTTAATTTCGTCAAATTCATTCGTTGCTCACGTCTTATCCATATCGCTTCGCTTTCTTCAAGCACTCGCGCTCGCCTACCGAAAATTCGTCAACTTCCCATTCGCCACGCTATCCAAACTTTATGGATTACTCTCCTGATTATGGTAAGGAATCATCGCTTTTCGTACCCTCCTTGCCTTTTATTTCTTCGCCGCGTCCCGGCGGCACTTTGCCACAACCTTTGCAGCTCTCACTACTTTTGCATCGGATTTACTCTCCCGTTTATTTGAAAGATTTAAACATTTTTTGTTTTTCTCTTTCTCTTTTCATCTATATTATAGCACAAATTTTTCATTTGTCAAGTGTTTTTCGAAAAAAAGTT
>ERZ808043.71-NODE-71-length-20685-cov-6.192789_pt1 | contig 20685 bp, 18 predicted proteins | sample MGYA00380194_ERZ808043 | MGnify/ENA primary metagenome ERZ808043 (study PRJEB31490, sample SAMN06133370) | cow dung metagenome | isolation source: H3 | host: cow | place: China: Chengdu | collected 2015-05 ...
GAAAAGGTAAAAGAATGGTGCTTTATCGATTGGACGTACGGTTTGGATAAAGTGTCGTGTGGGCAAGCGGTATACATATACGCCTTAAAATATATGGTGCTTTTGGCAAAATCACTCGGCAAGGATTGTAGCGCGTTCGAAGCGGAAATCGAGCAAACGAGCAAAGCTTCGATAGATAAATATTTCGATAAAGATTTAGGCTTGTTCGTAGGAAAAGACGGTCAAATTTCCTATGCCATGAACGTATGGTTTTGTTTGGCGAACGTGTTTGACGTTGAAACCAACCGCGCGATTTTGAAAAAACTTGAAAAGCAGGAAAACGTAATCAAACCCGTAACGCCGTATATGTATCATTATTACGTGCAGGCGCTTATCGATTGCGGAGAAAAAGAAAAAGCTTACGAAATTATTATCAACTATTGGGGCGGTATGGTAAAAACGGGCACGAACACGTTTTTCGAAGTGTATAACCCCGAAAATCCTATGGAATGCCCTTATCGAAACGTGGCGCTCTTGAGCCAGTGCCACGCTTGGAGTTGCACACCGTCCTACTTTTTAAGAAAATATTATTATAAATAAGAAAAATAGAAACAGAAAAACAGCTCCTTTAAGCGGGAGCTGTTTTTGCGTGCAACTATTTTGATTTTTAATTTTTTGTTTCTTGCATTAAAAGGGTTTTCAAATTTTCTGCAACCTGCGGCATTTCCGCGCGGAAATCTGCGTTTTCGCTAAACCGAGTGCGTCCGCTTTCTTCAATCGTTTTGTTTTCCGTATCCAAACGCAACACGACGAAATCCAAATGCTCTTTATGCTTATTATAATAGAGTTTATCCAAGAACAAAAAGCCTGTGTAAATGTCGCTTGCGGTGTCCGCGCTTGCCGTATAATCAACGTCGGGATAAATGATAATGCTTTCGCCTTTATCGAGATATTCCATAGATTTGCGGTAGGTTTTAATGGAATCGTTACCACCGCGATAGACGGGGATTGCTTGCACCGAACGCACGAGCGGCGCAACGACGAGCGAAGCGAAGAACGCGCCGATTTTGGCTAACACCAAACCCAAACCTTTCTTCTTGTGCTTGACGGTAAACGTGTATCCGCCGAATTGTTTTAAACAACTTTTAAACGTGAAGAAATTTTTCAAAACGTAGCTATGCACGTCGAAGGGGAGCGATTGATAAATCTTAATCGGACCGTGGGTGTGCAGGTGTCGACACAAATACACCGTAGGCTTTTGTGGAACGCTCACTTTGCTTTTATATTTCCGAACGAAAATGTTGAAAAAGAAGCGACAAAACCGCAGGAAAAAGCCGTAGAAATGCAAGCGCTTGTCTTTGGGATCGGCGAATACCCACGAACGCTGTATGCCGTAGGAAGAGATACTGATAACAAGATCGCACAAATACTTACAAAGCGTAATCGTAATAGCGGTGAGCGGCAAAGTCCAACCAAAGCCCGTAATCCAAACCGTCAAACCGCAGGCGATTGCGTAGGAAATGCCAAGCTGCACCGTCCATAGCGTGTAATAGCGGAATACTGAACGCTTTTGTTTCCCGTGGAACACAATTTTAAAATTAAAGAAGAAATTAAAGATAGAAGATAAAATACGCGAAACGACGGTCGGGATTGCCATAGTAAGCGCCGCCGAAGGGAAATTCCAACCGAGCGCAAGGTGTGTGAGCAAGAAGAATGCAGTGATTTCAATCACGCCCGATCCGATTGCGGAAAGAAGATACCAAAAGGCGTTTTTGAAAAGCACGAACGCCACGCGTGGCATGTCCCGCCAAACGTGATAATGAGAAACTTCTTCCACGTCGTCGGGTTTTTCTTCGTATACCGTCGTAATCGGCACTTCGCGTATAGTATACCGTTTTCTATGCAAAACGATTAACATATCCATTTCATATTCGAAGCGATTGCCTTTGATTTGCAAGAGTTCGTGCAAAAGGGAATAGGAAAAGGCGCGCAGACCCGTTTGCGTGTCTTGAAGCTTTAAGCCGTATAAAAATTTATATAACCTACGCGTAGTAATATTGCCCGCGCGCGAGCGAGCGGGTACGTGGGGCAAGGAAAAATCACGCGAACCGAGCACGAGATCGTTTGGCGTTTTACGTGCTTCTTCCGCGATTTTCGCCACATCACTTATCAAGTGTTGACCGTCGCAATCGGCGGTAACAAACGCGTAATTTTCGTCGTAGCGTTCCTTACAATAAGCAAAGGCGTGGCGAAGCGCATAACCCTTGCCGTGGTTTTCGGCATAGGAAAGCACCGTGCAACGCTCGATTTTTTCAAGCGCACGGAAAATGTTTGCATATTTTTCCCCGCTGCCGTCGTCCACGACGACAATTTCGTGAAAGCCGCGTGCCGTTAGTTCGCGAACGTAATCAATGAACGCGTGGGGCGGTTCGTAAGCGGGAATGATAACGACCGTATTTGTTTCCAGCATGACTACATTTATACCATATTATGCCCAAAAAGTAAGGTAATTTTTCCCTACAAAAAAAATTTCACACAATCGTTACAATTTCTTAATGCGCCTTGCGCGCGTTTCGTGCGCTTGCATAAACGATAAAATTGCCTGATTGGACGAATCAATTTCGGGTTGGGGTTCAGGAACGGCATTTTCTTGCGGCGCGGATTCTTCTAAGCTGTTCTCGCTTTCACTGGCGGCGGATTTCTCCGCCTTGGTCGCGTTTTCGGAGTTTTGACCCAAAAAAGACTGTAAAATTTGAAATAAACCGAACGGTTCCACGAAAAAAAATCTCCTTTTTAAAAAATTCACAGAAAAAAGCGTTGAAAATGGGGCGTTTTTGTTTGCCTTGAAATGAATTTTGATATATAATAGAATATGCGTTAATATAGTCGGTTCATTCCGACCAAAATCAAACGTAAGAGATATGCACTTTGCATATTGGAGGAATATATGAATAAAAAATGGAAAAGAACTCTCGGTATCGTGATGGCGACGGTAAGTCTTAGCTCGGCGATTGCTTTGGCTGGCTGTAACCGCGCGTATACGGGGGACAAACTCGACGACTACGTATCGGGACCGAGCGTAGTTTCCAACGGCGGGTTCGCCGTAGAAAAGGGCAATTTCGTGTACTTTATCAACGGTATGGAAGATTACACCGAGCCCAACGTTTACGGGGACGTAGTGAAAGGTTCGCTGATGCGTATTAAAAAATCGGATCTTGACGCGGGCAAATACGAAAACGTGAAAACGGTCGTACCCATGCTCTTTGCTGCGCAAAATTTCGACGCGGGTATTTATATCTACGGCGACTATGTATATTACGCAACTCCGACGACAGATAAGAATATGGACGGTGAAGTGGAATCTTCGTGGATCGACTTCAAGCGCGCCAAACTTGACGGCACGGAAGCTATGAAAGAGTATTATTTCCGTCTTTCGTCCAACTCTTCGAACTATCGGTTCGTAGAAGTAGACAGCGTTGTGTACTGTCTTTATGAAGAAGACGGGTATCTCAAATCGTACGATACAAAGGATAATTTGAGCCGTGTGCTTGCAAAAGCTAATTCGTATTATTACGACACGAGCGATCCCACCAACCCTAATGTATATTATACTATGTCCGTAGATATAGCTGCGGACACCGACAATTCCACGACTGCTTCGTATAACCAGCTTTATAGCGTAAATGCGGCGGCGCGTGTGGAGAGTGTAGGTGAAAAGGACGGCTGGGCCACCTATAAGGTAAAAGGCGGCGAGGAATATAAATTCGACGCGAAATTCTTAAAAGAAAAGAGCGACGAAGCGGTTGCTGGCGGCGGCAAAGCGACGTTTGATGCGAACGATTATACGACGTATCCTTACGTAAACCTTGGTGAATTAGTGCTTGACGGTATCGGCTCGAACGCGCTTGAAGAAACGCAATTCAACGGTGACAAAGCGGACGCGCTCACGCCTGATGGGTATACCTATACAGTGAAGAACTATGCAAACGGCGGCGTATACTTCACGAGAACGGAAGTGGCAAAAACTTCTTCGGACGCGGAAAGCACCAAGCTTTATTATCTTGCAGACGCGGATAAAAATGCGGAATCTTGGAACGTGGTAAGCGGCAACGCAAACGACAAGCTCGACGTAGTTGCGGCTGATTCTACAATCGTGGAATCCGCGATCTTGACAATGACGGATAGCGGCGCGCATGAATATTATTATTTGTCCGAAGGCGCGCTTTATAAAGCGACGGTAGGCGAAAACGCCGCGGAAACGAAGCCGATTAAAATGGCGAGCAATCTTTCGGACGCGACCCTGTGGACATTAAACGGCAACTTCCTTTATTATTATGCATCAGCGTCGGGTGGAAACGGCAATTCCCTTTCCCGCATCAACGTAACGGGAGAGCAAAAGGATTATAACACCCTTTTGGATCAAGTGGAATATCAACCGATCACTCTGGCGGGCGTACAGTTCAATTCTTCGTGGTACAAGCCTGAAATTTTCGGAAACAAAGTGCTCTTTGCCAACGAGCAATCGTTCGGAAGCGTAACGTATAATTATATCTATGCGGCAAGTCTTCCCGAAACGCAAGCGGAGATTAAAGCGATCAACGAAAAATACGAAGCGGTGCAAGATGCGATCGACGAATATTCTGACAATGCGGATTTGCAAGACGTAATGACCTATTATTTCCGCACGGGCAAAACGGAAGCATATGATGCGGTGAAATCGCTTTATGAAGAAAAGACGGAGCAAAAATACTTCAACGAGTTTAAGGCGAAATTCTTGGCAACAACGGATAAACTCGAACTTGAAAGCTATTTCTTCGATTTTGTCGGCGAAATGAAAGAAGCGGACGTGGAAGAGATTGATGAAGCTTGGGTAAATAGCTTACGCTCGGAAGATGAAGAGGAAGAAGAATCGGGCTTGCCCGGTTGGGCGATTGCCTTGATCGTCGTAGGTAGTGTTATCGTTGTAGCAGCGGCGGCTCTCATTCCGACCTTGATCGTACTTTCCAAGAAAAAGGCGAAAGCGAAAGCGGCGGAAGAAACCGTCAATGCTTATAAGCGCAGAAAGATTGATACCACCGACGATAAAACGATCGACGTATACGCAGATGAAAAGGCGGAAGCAACTACGGAAGAAGCGGCGGAAGAAGAAAAGCCTGTGAAAAAGGCGTGCTGCGATTGCGCGGCTTGTGAAGCGGCAGAAGAAGCTACGGAAGAAGCACCTGCGGAAGAAAAAGACGAATAAAGACGGAAAAGCCGTTCTCTAATTAGGAGAGCGGCTTTCTTTTATGAAAATTTGAAAAAAATTTTTATAAATCTCAAAAAAGGGCATAAAAACGGTTTACAAAATTGATAATTCTTAATATAATATAGCAAAATATAATTATGAGCGGCGAAAGCCGAAAAAAACGAGGGAAAAGATAGTTATGGCGAATTACGTATTATGCCCCAGATGCGAATTGAATTTTATCGACGCAGATGAGGAAGAATTTTGCGAAGTATGCATGAAAGAAATTAGCGGCGCGAAAACGTTCAGCGACGATTTAGAGGAAGAAGAAGCAAGAGAAGAAACAGAGCTTTGCCCTATTTGCGGCGAGAATTATATGCAGTACGGCGAAAAGATGTGCGAAGAATGTAAAAAGAAAGCCGATTACGAAGACGAAACGCTCGATACGGACGAGGACGAAGAAGACGCGTCTTGGAGAAGTTATCTTGACGATGAGGACGAAGAAATTGACCTTGGGATTCCCGATTCGGAATTTGATGAAGAGGAAGAAGTGGAAGAAGAGGAAGAAGAAGTCGAAGAAGAAGAGGATGATTTCGAATACGTTTCCGCCGACGAATATTATGATATGGACGACGAAGAAGACGACGAAGACGACGAAGAAGACGACGACGATTTCTAAATAAAATGAATAAAAACAAAACGGCTCGCCCGCGCGAAAAGCGTGGGCGAGCGTAATTTTTATAAAACGGTTTTTATAAGTCGTCCGCGTCTTGGACGGGGACTTCCCGTTTGTTTTTCGGTCTGCCCGTATAGCTACCGTTCACGTCCGTATCCGAAGCTTCGGGAAAGAGTGAAACGGCGCGTTTGGTAGGGGCAGGTACGCGTTTACCGCTTTGTTTAGTCATTGTTACCGCCATGCTCGTAGCTATGGTTTTGACCGTTTTGACTGTTCTTGTTGTTGCCACAGTTTTTGCTACCGCAGTTTTTGCTGCCGCAATTTTTTGCATTGTTGTTCTGTTTGTTTTGATTGTTTTTCATAAAAATCTCCTTTTTTAATAAAAGCCAACGCTTTAACGTTCGTTGTTTTTTCGTTCGTTACTGACGAACACCTTCAAAAGGCAAATGCAAATCAACGTAGCCTTGCCCTGCCTTGCAAAGCGGACAAACTTTCCAAGCTTCTTCCGCTACGTGCATATAACCGCACTCGCTGCAAATCCAGAGAATAGGCGATTCACTCTTATAAAGCGTACCATTTTTCACTGCGTCGCAAAGATATTGGAACACGAGTTTATGATGATGCTCGACGTCCGCTACCATTCTATACAAAGCGGCAATATCTTCAAATCCTTCCTTTTGCGCCGTAGCGGCGAAAGTAGGATAAATATCTTCCGATTCGTTTTTCTCGTCCGTCGATGCGAATTTCAAGCCCTCGACGAGCGTGCCTGCGTGAAAAGGATACCCCGCGTCAAATTCGATATTGTCGCGGCTTCCCGTTTTCTCAATGATTTTGTTGAAAAACTGCGTAGCGTGCAACGTTTCGTTTTTCGCGATCGTGCGCACGGCGTCCGCAAGCGTTTTCATTTTTTCTTGCATAGCGAGTTTTGCGATCATCTGATAGCGCATACCCGCTTGACATTCCCCCGCAAAAGAACGGGCAAGGTTTTTAAAGGTTTCCGTTTTTTCAAATTGCATAATTCAAACTCCTTATTGTTAAAGGCGTTGCCTTTTACAGTCAGTATGCTCTAAAAAGTTACGCCTTATACGCCTAATTTTTTCAAGGCGCATAAAAAATGCTTGCCAAAGCTTATAAAAAAGATTACAATATTATAAGAATTGTAAGAGGTGAGAATATGTTCAATATAGTGCTGGTAGAGCCGGAAATTCCCCAAAATGCAGGCAATATCGCGCGCACGTGCGCGGCGACGGGAACGCGGCTGCATATGGTGCGCCCCTTGGGTTTTGAAGTGAGTGATAAATATTTAAAGCGCGCAGGGCTTGATTATTGGAATCTTGTGGAAATTTTTTATTACGATTCCTTTGAAGAATTGCAGGCGAAAAACCCGAATGCGCGGTTTTACTATTTCACAACCAAAGCTCGCCACCGTCATAGCGACGCGGCGTTCAAAGACGGCGATTTTCTCGTGTTCGGGAAGGAAACGAAAGGACTCCCCGAAGAACTGCTTATAAAAAATGAAGAAACGTGCGTGCGTATTCCTATGTTTGAAAAGGCGCGCTCGCTCAATTTAAGCAATTCCGTGGCGATTGCCTTATACGAAGCACTTCGCCAAAACGATTTCGAAGGTCTTTTGGAGAAAGGGGAATTACACAATCACAAATGGGACGTATAAATTCATAAAATTCTGTCAATAACTTCCGTGTGGAAAATCACGGAGGTTATTTTTTTATGAAAAACGTTTGCATAATTTTTTTATTGTCAATCATAATAAGTTTAACGGCGCTCGGCTTTTCGGGCGGTTTTGGTAGCGCGGACACGGCGACGAACGAATATTTGCGTATTCATATCCGCGCCGATTCGAACGAGGGGGAAGCGCAGGCGGTCAAATATCTCGTTCGCGACGGGATCGTGAATTATTTAACGCCGATCGTAGCTTCGTGTGAAACGAAAACGCAAGCGATTGTCGGCGTGCGGGCGAACCTTGACGGTATCGAGCGGGAAGCGGAAGCAATACTTTCAAAGAACGGCTTTTCCTACGGCGCGAGCGTGAAGCTTACGAAAGAAACGTTCCCGACAAGGGTGTACGGGGATTATACGCTCCCCGCGGGCGAATATACCGCCTTAATCGTCGAGCTTGGCGAAGGCAAGGGGGATAATTGGTGGTGCGTGGTGTACCCGCCTTTATGCTTTGCCGCACCCACGGGCGGGAACGTCGTGTATAAAAGCAAAATCCTTGAAATTATCGAAAATTGGAAAAACGGATAGGGCAGGGATGAGATGAAATTGAAAAGATAATAGAGAATAGAGAAAAGATAATAGAGAATAAAATTGTAATTATTTTATAATAAACTGCGAAGCGTTTCCATTTACGCAAAGTCAATTTACGCTTGCAAAGCTTTTACATACAGGAGGAAAGAGTATGAAAAAGTCAATCAAAAAAGGCGTTTTGACCGCGGCGCTCGCTATGACGCTCGCCTTGCCGGCGGCGATCGGCGTGGGCGTTTCGTTTACGAGAACGGAAAACAGTGCGCAAACGCAAGTGGAAGCGGTTTTAAGCGTGGCAACTCTTCGCCAAGGCGCAAGAGGCGACGAAGTGAAAGAAGTACAACGCCGCTTGAAAAAGTGGGGATATTATAACGGAAGTGTGGACGGTGTGTTCGGCACAGGTACTCGTGCGGCGGTGATTGCGTTCCAAAAAAAGAACGGATTAACGGCGGACGGTATCGTAGGCAGGGCTACCTATCAAGCGCTTGGCATTAACGTGGGTAGTAGTTCGGCTATACAAACGGGCGGTATGAACGGGTTTTCCAGCTCGGAAGTGTATTTGCTTGCAAAAACCATTCACGCCGAAGGTCGCGGCGAGCCGTATACAGGGCAGGTTGCAATCGGTGCGGTGGTGTTAAACCGAGTGCGCGACAAAGCGTTCCCGAACACCATTTCGGGTGTAGTTTATCAAAAACACGCGTTCACGGCGGTATCGGACGGGCAAATCAACTTAACGCCCAACGAAACGGCAATGAAAGCCGCGCGCGACGCCATCAACGGTTGGGACCCTACGGGCGGAGCTTTATATTATTATAATCCCGCAGTGGCAACAAGCGCGTGGATATTCGATCGGCAGACGGTTACCGTGATTGGTAAACACGTATTCGCTATTTAAGGGGGTTAAAAGATGGAAAAAGAAAAGAAAACGGAAATCGCCACCAACGTGTCTTCGGGTGCAGAAAAGGTTGAAGTCGTGGAAAAGCAAGTGAAACGGGCGCGCAAAACGGACGAGAAAGAGCTTGGCGGAAACGAAGCGAAAGCGAAAGGGAAAGCGGAAAAAGAAACGGCTGCGGCGAAAGCGCGCGTGGAAGTTGCTTTAAAAAAGAAAGAAGAAAAGGCGAAGAAAGCGGCGGCAAAGGCGAAAGCGAAAAAGGAAAAAGCTGCCGCGAAAGCAAAAAAGATTAAGGAAAAGGCAGAAGCAAGAAAAGCCTTGCAGGAAAAACGCGCGGCGGAACGCAAAGCCTTGCAGGAAAAGCGCAAAGCAGAACGGCTCGCTTTGGAAGAAAAACGCAAGGAAGAAAGAAACGCGAAAGTACGTGAGCGCGCGCATCAAAAAGCCAACCGCGCGCAAGCAAAATCCAAACGCAAATCTAAGCGCAATGAACAGAAACGTAGCAGTCGGAAGGGCTATGGCGGTTGGATTGCGGCAGTCGTTACCCTTGGTGTAACCACGCTTGCATTGACAACGGCAGTAACGCTTGGCGCGATTGATATGAAAAACACGAAAGACGGCGTTACGGCAGGGTATCGGAGCACTACGCACGAATTGATGGGGATTATGGAAAACGTCGATAACGATTTAGACCGGGTGCGCATTTCCAACACGCCCGAACAACAAGGCCGTATTTTGACCGATCTTTTGGTGCAATCCCGACTTGCCGAGCTTGATTTGGAAAAAATGCCGATTCGTGCGGAGTCGGATCGCAACATTACTACGTTTTTAAACCGCGTTGGCGCGACTTGCGAAAGAATGCTTGCAAAACTTCGCAGCGGCCAATCCCTTTCCGAGGAAGATCAGGCAACGCTTGCGCGTTTATATGAAGTCAATCACGAAATTCGCGGGGAGATTGAAAACTTGACGGAAGAGATGACGGATAACGATTTGATGGATTATATCAATAAAGGGAAAGGTATGCTTGCGGACGTTTTGGATCGTTTGGAAAAAATGACGCTTGGCGAAAACGGCGTTTTAGGCGAAATACAGCCAAGAATGCAGGGGGCAGGTAAGGGACGAAATGCAGAAGTTCCTATGCCCGACGACCACGGCGAAGCGAAGATAGACCCGTCTAAAGCGGAAGATCTTTGCACGGTATATTTTGCCGATTATAAAATTTCCGAATTCCAATGCGTAGGGGAAACGGTGTCCCGTGGCTACGGCGCGTATAACGTGCAGGGCTACGACGACAACGGCACGTTGCTCTTTGCTGAAATCGATTATAAAACGGGCGATCTGCTCCGCTTCGATTACTACGAAGATTGCAACGAAGAAATGTTTGATTATCAAAACGCGCAAAGGATCGCCGAAGAGTTTTTGGAGAATATCGGCTACGACGATATGATTGCTGTGCGCGTGCGTGAAAACGGTACGAATGCCGACTTCACGTTCGTCTACGAAGACGACGACGTACTTTTCTATCCCGACACGGTGAAAGTAAAAGTGTGCCGTACGCGTGGTATCGTGATGGGTATGGACGCGACGAAGTATTTGAAAAACCATAAGGACCGTGAAGAGCCGAGCGCGAAGATAACGGAAAAGCAGGCGCGTGAAAACTTGCATAAGGATTTGGAAGTGGAATCCACCCGCTTTTGCGTAGTGCAAACGGCGCGCGGAGAACGGGCGGCTTACGAGTTCCTTTGCTCGTACGGCGGGGAACAATATCTCATCTACACGGATGCGAACGACGGCAGAGAAATTTCCATTGTTAATTTGAAAAACGTAGGCTAACGATTGTCGTTTAAACCCCACGCAAGTTTTTGCGTGGGGAAATTTTTTTGTAAAAACCCTTGACGAGTGGGGAAAGTTATGCTATAATATAATCGATATTCAATCCCAATAAGGAAGAAATTGGAATATGCAAGAGAGACAAACGAAACAAAAGCAAATCATTTACGAAGCGTTAAAAACGCTTGATCACCCGACGGCGACGGAAGTCTACGGATACGTGCACGAAACGAATCCAACGGTTTCGCGCGCAACGGTGTTCCGTGTTTTAGGTGGTTTTGCGGGCGCAGGGCGGGCGTTAGAGCTGCGTTTGGCGGGAAATGAAGTGCGCTACGATTATAACGTAGAGCCGCATTGCCACGCGCGTTGCGCGGTGTGCGGGAAAGTGGCGGACGTAGAAGTGAAGGGGCTTTCGCCTGAAAGCATAAAAGCAGTTGCGACGGGCGGTTTTGAGATTGAAGGATACGCTGTGGAATTTCACGGCAGATGTGGGGATTGTAAAATCGCGCAAAGGAGCTAAATTTTTTAAAAAGCGCGTAGAAAAAGCGTTGACATTTCATTTGAAAACAGGTATAATAAAAAAGCTAAAAAGTGCGTTGCAGTGATGTAGCGCAAAGAAACGCAGGTGTCGCCTAGCGGTATGGCGGCAGCTTCCCAAGCTGCTCCCGGCGAGTTCGACTCTCGTCACCTGCTCCAAGTCAGTATAATCCGAACTATATCGTAACAGGCGATTGGTTCGGATTTTCTTTTTATTTTTGAAAATAGAATACTCCTGTTATTTTTAGCCCAAATAAACATTCATTTTGGAATAAAATGTAAAAATATATATTTTAATGCTCAAAATACTTGACTTTTGGTTTTATAAGCGTTATAATGTAATAGAAAAAGGAGATGGGTTATGGATAAAGCATTTACTCCGCAATTATTGCCGTTGAGTTTTGAACAGTTGGATTTTACAATGTTCTTCAATGAACTTATTGAGGCAAATGTTAAATTAGAGGTCTATAAGGAAAAAATTAAGGATAGTAAGTTGGATCCTGATTGGTTTATGCCAACACTACAACACAAAGAAGCGTTAGCTTCTTCGTTGTTGGAAGGAACGCAGGCAACTTTAGATGGGGTTTTGATAAATCAAGTAGCGCCTGAGCCTAAGAATAAAAATTTGCGTGAAGTTGCAAATTATTTCAAAGCTACAACATTAGGATACAGACTTTTGAATAGACAGGATTTTTCTAATGAATTTTTCTTTGAGATACATAGTACTTTGTTGGAGGGCGATGTACGAAAAATTCCAACCTATAAAACGGGTGAATATAGAACGCAACAAAATTATATAGGAAAAAATGAAGGACATGCTATTACATATGTTCCTCCCCAACCTGAAAAAATCAAGGGTTTGATGGATAACTTAATTTCCTATATAAATAATCCCAAAGATGATTTTAACGAGTTGTTGAGAGTAGCCATTATTCACGCTCAATTTGAAAGTATCCATCCTTTTATGGATGGGAATGGTAGAGTCGGGCGAATGCTTATTCCTATGTATTTGTACGCAAAAAAGCAAATTGATTTGCCGTGTTTCTTCATCAGTGAAGCATTAGAAAGAGATAAATTAAAGTATTATAATCTTTTAAATAATACAAGAAAAGAAAATAATTGGAATGCGTGGATAAAGTTTTTCTTGTCTACAGTAGCCAAACAGTGTGATAAATACATTCATATTATGTCTGAAATCAATAAATTATATGAAAACCATTTATCTCTTGCCTGTGAAGGTGCCAATTCAACCAATATGGTAAAGATTATTGATTTGATATATCGATATCCAATCATTACATCAAAAATTGTGGCTGAAGAAACAAAAATTCCGATGTCAAGTATTACAAGGTATATGAATTTGCTGGTAAAGAAGAATATTTTAGATACCGATAATAAGAGTAGATATCGTACATATATTTGCTATGATTTATTGTCTATTATAAGACCTTAACTCGCTATAACAACTTAAAAAGAAAAAGGAGCAATTGGAATTGCAGTCCAAAAGCTCCTGGCGTCCAAATGCGGACACCGACATAATAGAACTATTTTATCACATGAAATGGATTCTGTCAAGCGTTTGGACTCCTCTTTTTGAGTTTTATAAATACTTAAAAGGGGGTTTTCCAATATGAAAGACTCTAGAAATGCGTCTGGATGGGTGGAAATCTTTACGCCATATATTACGCGTAATGGAAGAATCATCTATCCGAAAAACGCAAAGTACTTCCATTTCTGGGTAAGAAGGAAGTAAAAAGACAAGCCGAGAGCAAATGCTCTCGGCTTTAATCTTACTTCAATTCCAAAAATCTCATTCTAAGCACAAAAGGAAAAACAACAATAATTAAAACGCGAAAAAGGAGAATATTATGGGATACGTATAAACTATATATTAATGAACAATATAATGATATAGTGGTTGAGTTGTTAAACAAAAACAAAAGAACCTCATATGAAATTTTTATGATTTCACTATGTTATGCTTTGCTTGGAGAGGAAGAGTTGAGTGTTCAATATTTAGAAAATGCACGAAAAATAGATTGCAATTTTGATTTTAGCAATCTTCGTGAATACTGTTTGTTTCAAAACAATGAAAAAAAGCAATGCGTTTAACAAATACAAAAAGCCAAGATTGATTTTTCTCAATCTTGGCTTTTTCTTTTTATGATATTGTATATGTTTTATCCCCAACGGTTACTTGTTTTCCGTTTTTAATATCTATTTTTTATAAATATACCTATATCGTATTGACATTTGAAAAATTTTTAATTTTTTTAGGCATATATACTTGACAAATCAAATCTAATCGTATATAATCAAATCAATCAAATATTGATGATTAGATAAAGGAGATGTTATGACGGAAACGGACGTAATTGAATTTAAGACAACGTTTGTAAATGACCTAAATAAAGAAGTTATTGCTTTTGCAAACACTAACGGCGGTGAAATTTATATCGGTTTAGATGATAACGGCAAGCCTTGTGGATTAAAAAATATCAACGACGTTGAATTGCAATGTGTTAATCATATTACAAACACGATTAAGCCCGACGTTAGTATGTTCGTCAAATATGAGAAGATTGTTGTTGACGGAAAGGACGTTCTTAAAATCATTGTAAACAAAGGCAGTATGTCGCCCTATTATATTGCAGGAAAAGGCATTCGCCCCGAAGGCGTTTACGTTAGAATGGGAACTGCATCTGTTCCTGCAACGGAAACGACTATCGTGAATATGATTAAAGAAACAACGGGCGAAACGTATGAAGCTACCCGTTCGCTTAATCAAAGTCTTACCTTTATTCAAGCCGAACAAGAATTTTCTAACGCAGGTATTTCCTTTGGGGAATCGCAAAAAAAATCACTTGGGATTATCGGTAGAGACGGTTGCTATACAAATTTAGGGCTTTTACTTTCCGACCAATGCGAGCATAAAATCAAATTCGCTGTTTATGAAGGCACGCAAAAGCAAGTTTTTAAGGATAGACACGAATTTTCAGGTTCTCTCTTTCGGCAATTTGAGGATTTGACGAGAATGATTGACAGCTATAATCGTTTAAGTAGCCCTAAACTTGACGGAATGAAACGGGTTGACCAAAGAGATTATCCCGTGCAAGCGATTCGTGAAGCGCTCTTAAATGCCTTAATTCACCGTGAATACGGTTTGGGTGGATACACACTTATTAGTATGTTCGACGATAGAATGGAAATTGTGTCGCTTGGTGGATTGATTCGTGGCGTAGAAATGAGCGATATTATGATGGGTGTTTCTTATCTTCGAAATAAAAGGCTTGCGGAAATTTTCTATCGTTTGCAATTGATTGAAGCGTACGGTACGGGCATAGACAAAATCAAGGAAAGTTATAAAGGGCAAGCCAAACAACCCGTCTTTGAAAGTTCGCCCAATGCCTTTAAGATTGTTTTGCCTAAATACGGAGAAAAAGCAATGGTAAAAGACGGACGTGAAGACGAGATTATCGCCTTGATAAAGGGAAAAGGCGAAATTGTTAGAAGCGACGTAGAAGAGTTGCTTAACGTATCGCCTGCGACTGCAACAAGGCTTTTAACAAAAATGGTAGAAGACGGACAAATTAAGAGAATAGGCTCAGCGCGAAGTATAAAATACAAACTTTAATAGGAGATAGGATATGAATGCGGTAATTTACGCACGGTATAGTTCGGATAACCAACGCGAAGAAAGTATTGAAGGGCAACTCCGCGAATGTATGGAGTTTGCCAATTCTACTGGTGTTACGGTTGTCGGGAATTATATTGACCGTGCGTTTTCGGCAAAAACGGACAACCGTCCCGAATTTCAAAAAATGATTAAGGACAGTTATAAACATTGCTTCGATATGATTATCGTATGGAAGCTGGACCGTTTTGCTCGCAACCGCTATGACTCCGCGCATTATAAAAATCTCTTAAAGAAAAACGGTGTGAAAGTCGTTTCCGCGAAAGAATCCATTGCCGAAGGCTCGGAGGGTATTCTTTTGGAATCGGTTTTAGAAGGTATGGCGGAATACTACTCCGCCGAGCTGTCTGAAAAGATACTTCGTGGAATGACGGAGAACGCGTTAAAGGGCAAAATGAACGGCGGACAAAGTCCGTTCGGGTATTTCGTCGATGAGGATAGAAAACTGCAAATTGACCCCAAAACAGCCCCTATCGTGCAAGATATTTTCACGATGTATGCGGACGGCAAACGAATGCAAGAAATTGTGGATTGGCTGAAAGCTAAAAATATCTGTACGCAAAAAGGCAAGCCGATGCGCGTCAACGTGATACAGTATATGCTCTCCAACCGCAAGTACATAGGCGAGTACAAATACCGCAACGTCGTAATTCCCGACGGAATTCCTGCTATCATTTCACAAGAATTATTTCAACGCGTACAAGACCGAATGGTGAAAAATAAAAAAGCTCCTGCTCGACACAAAGCAGAAGACGATTACTTGCTGACAACCAAACTCTTTTGTGGAAAGTGCGGAGCGTATATGGTTGGCGAAAGCGGTAGAAGCTGTCAAAAGAACGTTTATCGATATTATAAATGTATTACGGCAAAGCGAAAGAAATCGTGTGATAAAAAGCCTGTTCGCAAAGAATGGATAGAGCAGGTATGCGTTGAAAAGGCGTTAAAGGTCTTAAACGACGATGCTTTGTTGGACGTTTTGACGGATAGGATTTACGCGTTGCAGGCGGAAGAAAATCCCCGTTTACCATATCTGAAAGAACAGCTTTCCGACGTGGAAAAGAAAATCACGAACATCCTTTCTGCTATCGAGCAAGGCGCATTTTCGGAAGCAATCAACGAACGATTATCTTCGCTTGAAAAAGCAAAAAAAGATATTGAAACAGCAATTATACAAGAGCAAATCAAACGCCCGTTCTTAACCAAAGAACAAATTCGCTTTGGAATAGAGAAATTCAAGACGTTGGATATCGATACACAGGACGGCAGGCAACGTTTGATTGACGGTTTTATCAATGCGGTTTACCTGTACGACGACAAGATAACGATTATTTTCAACTATAAGGATAGCACGACAATGGTGTCGATTGACGAGTATGAAAGTTCGGATAATAAAACAAAAACTGCTCCAAAAGAGAGAAGCACCCCATAGTGTGGGTGCTTCTCTCTTTTGGAACGGCTAACGCCGCCAAAACACTTCGACTTTCTCGCGCAAGGTGCGGTTTACCCTGCGCTCGGTCACGCTCACGCCTACCTATCGGCGTTCGCTTATCTCGCCCCTAAAAAGCGTTATTAACGCTTTTCTTAACGGGCAGCTTGTCGTCACCTGCTCCATAATTGGTGACATCATCTACTGCACTAATCCTAACCACCCGAGTTTATCGGGGGTTTAGCGTTTGAGTAGGGCTGAATTTTAGTGTCAAGATTTACTACTGCAAAACAGCATTTTCTCAAACTGACAAGATTTGCAACTATATTATAGTAAAAATAAATCGCACGCAACTCGAAAAACTCTTGATAATAAAAAGTTTTTTGAGTAGATGGCTATGGTCAATATATACCTATATAACTAAGCCGCGAGCTGATGGTTAAAATAAAAATGAGCGGAATATAAAAAAAATTAATAAACTACTGGTTTATTTTGTTGCAAATTGACGAAAAATATGATATACTAATTTTGCTCAACAAACTTAATATGCAGTGGGTTTATTTGTCTTTTAAAGGGATAATTAGGCTTTTTTTTGCACACACTTATATCATTGAATTTGGTAAAATGCAAATTCCGCTGATGTAAGTGTGGTAACCCATTTTGCATAGTTTGTTGAGCGACAAACGGAGTTTGCGTTTTTAATGCGCTAACTTCGGTTGGCGCACTTTTTTTATACAAACGTGAAAAATATAAAAAGGAGAAAACAAAGGTACTCGTTAAGGTTTTGTGATAGGTGCGGTCACAAGTAATTCCAAGGCGAGGGAGAAGAGGTGTAGTATGGCTTATTGTAAACAATGTGGTAAAGAACTTGCGGATGGGGCAGCATTTTGCGATAACTGCGGCAGCGCCGTGGCAGGCGCAGTTGAGCAAAACGAAAGAAAGCAAACGTATGATGGGGGCATTCATAAATGTCCGAATTGCGGCGAACCATTAAAAGCGTTTGCAACGGTGTGCGAGAACTGCGGTTACGAATTGCGGGACGTTAAAAGTTCCAGTGCCGTTAACGATTTGGTTAAGAAATTAGAAAAGGCAACGTCCGAAGACCAAAGAACGATGGCTATCAAAAATTTCCCCGTACCCAACACGAAGGAAGATATTTTTGAGTTTATGTTTATGGCAGCTTCTAACGTAGAAGGAGACGACGTTATTTCTAATGCTTGGGCGGCGAAAGTGGAACAATGCTATCAAAAAGCAAAGCTTATTTTAAGTGATGATACCGGTTTTGCTAATATAGAAGAATTATATAAAAACGTACGTTCCAAGTTGAAGAAGGCAAAGTTCAAATCAGGCATCTCTAAGGGCATTTCTTCCATTCAAAAGAGTAAAGCAGAGAAAAGAGATAGAAAAGAACGTAAAGAAGCGCGTGCAGCAGCCATAAAAGCAAGCGCGCCCACTGCAACGCATTATTATCATGCAGCTCCGCCTAAAAAGCCTGTGGCAAAACCCATGTTTATCGGTATACTTCTTTGCTGTACCGGTGTGCTTGCTCCCATTGGTGCTGTTTTTATTGCCGTAGCTATTTTTAGAATTATTAAAAACAAAAAGAATGGTTATTGATTTATAATATAAGGAGAAAAGGTTATGGGATTGTTTAATAAAAATAAAGCTGATAAGCCCAAGGTCGGTTTGATTTCCGACGTTATTAGATGTGATGAAGAGTCTTATTTAATATGGAAATGGCATCCGAAAGGGGCGGAGTTAGGGCAACATAATAGAGAAAATGCAATCCGTAGAAATTCCCCTTTGCGTGTCAAAGAGGGGGAAGTTGCTGTATTTGTTTATAAGCAAAAAGACGGCTCTATGCAAGATTTCATAGAAGGCCCTTTTGATGAGAGTCTTAAAACGGCAAACATGCCTGTTTTGTCGGGTATTATAGGCGCGTTTACTGGTGGGGATACGCCGTTCCAAGCGGAAGTATACTTTATCAACCTTGCGGGGATTGTTCAAGTAAAGTTTGTCGTGCCGTTTTTTGATGTAAACGATCCGCGCTACTTAGATTTTGTTGTTCCCACGGCGGTTAGAGGCACGATCACCTTTAAAATTAAAGATTATAAGAATTTCATTAAACTGCACCGCTTGATTTCGTTTGACTTGGATGCGTTTAAAAAACAAATTAAAGATGCCGTTACGAGATACGTTAAGAGTGAGGTTTCTAATGCGCCGTCTGCTTTTGGGATACCTGTTATTCAAATTGAACGCAAAATTTCCGAGATCAACGAAGCAGTGGAAAGTAAAGTAAAAGGCAGACTGTCCGAAGACTTTGGCGTTGAGGTTTCTGGGGTTGATATTGAAACGATAGAATTAGATAAGTCTTCCAGTGGTTATAAACATCTTATGAGCGTTACCCAAGGCGTCGTATTGGAAACGGTTGCGATGGATCTGGAGCACAGAGAAAAAGGTTTGAGGATTCAAAGAGAAGAAGGGCAATATGCTATGCATAAGCAAACACAAAGCGCAAACCTTGGTGCATTCCAAATTGAAAAACAAGCACAAGTTGGCGTTGCTGGCGCGGAAGCGCTTGGAAAAATGGGCGAAAACGGCGCAGGCGGCGTTGATTTGGGTAGTGGGGCAGGCTTTAATCCTGCGGCTATGATGGCAAGTATTGCCGTAGGCGGTGTCGTTGGTCATAACATAGCCAATACCATGAATGGTAGTTTTAATGGAGTCGGAACAATCCCTACCCCGCCTCCTGTTCCCGTCGTTGCGTTTAACGTGGCTAAAAACGGTCAATCTACCGGACCATTTGATATGCAACAACTTGCTGCAATGGCACAAAGCGGCGAACTTTTGCCTAATACGTTGGTGTGGAAGCAAGGTATGGCAAATTGGAACAGAGCTGACGCCGTTGAAGAATTAAAAGGTTTTTTTGCCCCGCCGATAATATAATAAAAAATTAATTGTGAAAATAAGTCTATTGTGTTGGTATGTAATGCCATTAAAGGATTCGGGGTGTAAGCTTTGCGCAATTTAAAAGTTTAATGAGGGAAATTCCGTAGGAAGCTAATAACAAGTTTTATGCCACCTTACACTTGCCCCAAACAAAGCTAAAACGAACTCCTTTCGGAGTTCGTTTTACTTTTATACAGGCGGTTTTGCCTTATATTTAAGATGATTATAAAAAGCTTTTAATAAATTCAGGAGTAATTGTTTCTTGATTATTATTACCTGCTCCAAAAAGAGAAACGTTCCAACGGGCGTTTTTCTTTTTGGAAATAGACCGACCACTGACAAGATTCGGGGGCGAGCAAGAGAATAAAAAACAATAACAGTAAAATAAATCCCACGTTCGGAAAAAACCAAACGGGGGATTGTGCTTTTTTAATTATTTAACCACTTTCAAAGCAACAAGTATACTCAACACGATTCCGACGACGACGTAAACTTCTACGACACCACCAACGATACCAAGAATCCAGCCGATTAACCCGCCAACTACGGGAATCCAACCAGTCAGAAAGGTTGCAAGCCAAATAAGCAAGCCTGCAACGATCGCAACAACCAAATACTTAATGATGCCGATCAAAAGCGATTTTTCATAAGAAACGGGAAAAAGTTTTTTCAAGTTCATAAAAGTTCTCCTTTTTTTATTTTATATCATTATTATACTATGCTTTTTATATTTTGTCAACCCCTGAAAGAAAAAAATTCCTGCCCGTTTAGGCAGAAATTTTTTATAAAATTTAAGAATTTTCTTTCTCTTCCGTTTGTTGCTTTTTGTCGGATTCGTCTAGGTTGTCCTTTTTTTCACGGAATTCCCGCGATTGTTTACAAAGTTTCATAAGCATAAAGAACATCACGGCGGCAAGCGCGAACGCGATTGCAGGGACAAAGCCTAACCACACGCCGAGCGGAAAAACGAGCGCAACGCAGATTGCCGAGAGTATCGTAAGTGCGATTTGTAGATATAAAAGCATAAAAATATACGTCCTTTTCCTATATTATATATATTGTATCACGCGCGCGCGGGCGAAGTCAAGAAATTTTCGCGCGTGAAAGACTTCTTATTCTTAGCTTTTCCGAAAAAGAAAAAATTTTTTCAAAAAAATTAAAAAAAGATTAAAAAAACAGTTGACAAGAGTAAATAGTTTGTGGTATTATATAC
>ERZ808043.72-NODE-72-length-20635-cov-6.078120_pt1 | contig 20635 bp, 21 predicted proteins | sample MGYA00380194_ERZ808043 | MGnify/ENA primary metagenome ERZ808043 (study PRJEB31490, sample SAMN06133370) | cow dung metagenome | isolation source: H3 | host: cow | place: China: Chengdu | collected 2015-05 ...
CCTGTGAAAGATACAATCAAAATTGCAGATGAGGACAGATTTGCAGCGCAGACTCCGGATAGAAGAAAAGTATGGCAGGTTCAAACTCCGCAGACTTTTGAATATCATCTCATTAAAGAAGCTTATGAAAAATTAATGATAGAAGAACCGGAAGGAATTACTGATGATGCGATGGTTGTGGAAACCATGACCAAGCATCCTGTAAAACTTGTAGAAGGTTCTTATCAGAATATTAAAATCACAACACCGGAAGATTTGATAATTGCAGAGGCATATTTGACATCTGAAATGCCCAAAAAACAAAAGTTTGAAAGAAATTTAAAAAAAATTGAAAAAACCCGCGCAAAACAGCTTGACTTAAATTTCGTTTCATACTACAATAAATAGGCAAGTTAAGGGAAACCCCGCGAAAACCCCGTTTCCCCCGTTAGTTGAACGGGTCTTCGCGAAGTCGACTTAGCAACGACAAGCCCAAAGCTTGCAAACGAAAATACAGACGAAATGAAAGGAGTAACATAATTATGAAAACCTATATGGCGCACGCCGAAACGGTTGAAAGAAAGTGGTACGTCGTGGACGCAGAGGGTATTGCTCTCGGTCGTTTGGCGACCCGCGTTGCCGCAGTTCTTCGCGGTAAAAACAAGCCTACCTTCACTCCCAACGTTGATACGGGCGATTTTGTAATCGTTATCAACACCGATAAGGTTGTGCTTACGGGTAAGAAGCTCGAAGATAAGTTCTATAGATATCACACCGGTTATATCGGCGGGCTTAAAGAAATCCCCTATAAGAAATTGATGGCAGAAAAGAGCGACCTTGCTGTGTACGAAGCAGTAAAAGGTATGCTTCCCAAGAACAGCCTTGGCAGAGCGATGCTTAAAAAGCTTCGCGTTTACAAGGGCGGCGAACACAACCATGCGGCGCAAAAGCCCGAAGTGCTTAAAATCGACTAAGAGAGAGGATTGAAATATGGCAAAAGCAACTGTTAAAAAGAAAATTCAATTCTGGGGAACGGGCAGAAGAAAGAAGGCTATCGCAAGAGTTCGTCTTATCCCCGGCGGCAATGGTACAATCGTAATCAACGACCGCGCTTTTGAGGATTATTTCCCTCAAGGTACTTTGCAATACATCGTGAAGCAACCGCTCGTAGAAGTGGACGTAGCGACGAAATACGACGTTATGGTCAACGTAATCGGCGGCGGTTACACGGGTCAAGCGGGCGCAATCCGTTTGGGTGTGGCGCGTGCGCTTTTGGAAGCGGAAGAAAGCAGCCGTCCCGCACTCAAAGCGGCAGGCTTCTTAACCCGCGATCCTCGTGCAAAGGAAAGAAAGAAGTACGGCTTGAAGAAAGCTCGTCGTGCACCTCAGTTCTCGAAGAGATAATCTTTCGATCGACAATCAAACAAACGAAACAGCTCCTGCTCAAAAGGAGCTGTTTTTGCGTTTTGGCTTCTTTTTTATCCGATTGTATCAATAAGCTTGACTTTTTTCCGTTTTTACGCTACAATAAAAACAGTTATGATTATTTTAGGGCTTGATCCTGGTCTTGCGACTTTGGGGTATGGGATAATTGAAAAGGACGAACGGGGGAACTGCCGCGCGGTGGATTGCGGTGTTGTACTCACGCCCAAAGAAGAAACGCTCCCCGTGCGCCTTGCTATGTTAGAGCAAGGGATCAACAAGATTTTGGATAAATATAATCCCGACGAAGTGGCGGTGGAAGAATTGTTCTTTTCCAAGAACATCACGACGGGTATCGCGGTAGCGCACGCGCGCGGTGCGGCACTCTTAACCTGCGTAAAGCGTTGCGGAAGATTGTTTGAATATACGCCCATGCAAATCAAGCAAGCGCTCACAGGCTACGGCAGAGCGGACAAAAAGCAAATCCAAGCTTGCGTAGCTTCCCTTTTGAAGCTGAAAACCGTGCCCAAGCCCGACGACGCGGCGGACGCGCTCGGCGTTGCACTTTGCCACGCGTTTACAAGCCGTTTTGGGGAACTGTTTGCCGTGGGCAATATGACGAGAACGAAAGGTAAGAACGCAGATAAAGCTTCGGTGGCGATTATCGTCGAAGCGGAACGAAGAAGAAAGGGGAATAAGGTATGATAGCGTATTTGAAAGGCAGGGTGCTTACCATAACGAGCGAAACGGCGATTATAGAAGTCGGGGGCGTGGGATACGAGCTCTATTGCTCGGGCGGCGCATTCCGAAAAATCACCGTGGGGGAAATCGTCGAACTGTATACCTATTTACAAGTCAAAGAAGACGGTATCACGTTGTTCGGTTTTTCTAGCCCCAAAGAAAAGGAACTGTTTTTAAAAGTCATATCGGTGTCGGGGGTTGGACCGAAAATGGGGATTGCCATTTTGACGGGGCTGTCTGCCGACGAATTTACGCAAGCGATCGCCACGGCGGACGTGAAGCGGCTTTCAGCGGTGAAAGGCTTGGGTAAAAAGACGGCGGAAAAAATCGTTTTGGAATTGCACGGCAAGATTTCGGCGGCAGAAGTGATGAACGCGAGCGCAGATCCCATTTCGGCGGCAATCGATCTCGGGGTGCAAAGCGTATCCGCGCAAGACGAGGAAGCGATTTCCGCGCTTATGGGCTTGGGCTTTACGAAAAACGAGAGCGCGAATGCGGTAAAGCGCGCCAAAGAGCAGGGCGCAAGCACGACAGAAGAGATTATCCGAAAAGCCCTACAGGGCGGCATTTAAGGAGCGAATATGTTTGAAGAAAACGATTACGGCGAAGAAAGCCTTGTTGTAAGCACGAAAACGGAATACGACGTGGAAGAAAACGTATTGCGTCCGAAAACTATGTCCGATTACGTGGGGCAACAAAAGGTGAAAGAGAACTTGGAAGTGTATATCGCGGCGGCGAAAGCGCGTGGCGAAGCGCTTGACCACGTACTTTTATACGGCCCGCCGGGACTTGGAAAGACGACGCTTTCGCATATTATTGCAAACGAAATGGGTGCGTCGATTAAAATGACGAGTGGACCTGCGATTGAGCGTTCGGGGGATTTGGCGGCGATACTTACCAATTTAAACGACGGCGACGTGCTCTTTATCGACGAAATCCACCGTTTAAACCGTTCGGTAGAAGAAATTTTATATTCGGCTATGGAAGATTACGCGCTGGATATTATCGTAGGCAAAGGCCCATCGGCGCGCAACATTCGTTTCACGTTAAACAAATTCACGCTCGTAGGCGCGACCACGCGAGTTGGTATGCTCGCCCCGCCCCTTCGAGATCGGTTCGGGATTATCAACCGTTTAGAAATTTACACAAGCGCAGAACTCCAAGAAATTGTAACGCGTTCGGCAAAGGCGCTTAATATTCCAATCGAAGAAGACGCGGCGGCGGAGATTGCGAGAAGAAGCCGCGGTACGCCGCGTATCGCCAACAGACTTTTAAAACGTGTACGCGATTTCTCGCTTGTGAAAGGGAATGAAAGAATCACGAAAGCGGACGCAAGATTTGCGCTTGCGCGCTTGGAAATCGACGAGCTGGGGCTTGACCAAACGGATAGAAACTTGCTTTTAGCTCTCATTGAAAAATTTGGCGGCGGCCCTGCGGGCTTGGAAACGCTCGCGGCAACGACGGGCGAAGATGCGAACACGATTGAAGACGTTTACGAACCTTACCTTTTACAACTCGGTTTTATCGCGCGCACGTCGCGTGGACGTATTTGTTTGAAAGGCGGCTACGAGCATATGGGTATAGAGCCTTCGATTAAGGCGCGTAAACAAATTTCAATGTTTGAAATGGACGAATAAACAAAACGCATATATACCTCGCAATTCGGCGTTGCACTCCGCTTTTTTTCACTCGCGTACCTTATCGTACGTCTCCTTTCAAAAATGCTCGTGCGCCTTGACTTGCTCGTATCTCTGCGTTTTAGGTAAATTATGATAACAGAAAAAATACAATACAAAAAAAGCGATTTTTATTACGACTTGCCCGAAGAGCGGATTGCGCAAACCCCTGCAAACCCGCGCGATTCTTCGCGGCTGTTGGTCTATGATAAAGAGAAAAAGACAATAGAGAATAAAATTTTCCGCGATATTGCCGATTATCTGAAAGCGGGGGATTTGCTCGTTGTCAACAACACGAAAGTCATTCCCGCCCGCGTGTATGCGAAAACGGCGCACGGCGGGGCGGTGGAAATTTTGCTTTTAAAACGGCACGATTTACGTGTTTGGGAAGTGTTGATGCGCCCTGGGAAAAAGGGTAAAATCGGCGCGAAAATGACGGTGAATAACGAGCTTTCGTTCACGGTGAAAGATATAACGGAAAGCGGGGAACGGATTGTAGAATTTGAATATGACGGCGCGTTTGAAGACGTGTTGTCCCGCGTGGGCACAATGCCGTTGCCCCCTTACATCAAGGAAAAACTTAAAGATCAATCGCGTTATAACACGGTGTATAGCAAGATCGACGGAAGCGCCGCCGCACCCACGGCGGGACTCCATTTCACCCCCGAATTGTTGCAAAAATTAAAGGATAAAGGGGTGGAGATTGCGGAAGTACTTCTCCACGTCGGCTTAGGCACGTTCCGCCCCGTGAGCGAAGAGATTATCACCGAGCATAAAATGCATTCGGAATTTTACGAAATCGGAAAGGAAGCGGCAGAAAAGATTAACGCCGCCAAGCGCGAAAATCGGCGGGTGATTGCAGTGGGCACGACGTCGGTAAGAACGTTAGAGAGCGTGGCGGACGAGAACGGGTTTGTCCGCGAGCAAAAGGGAAACACGGAAATTTTTCTCTATCCCCCCTATAAAATGAAATGCGTGGACGCGCTCATCACCAACTTCCACCTGCCTGAAAGCACACTCATTATGCTCGTTGCGTGTTTAACGGGTAGGGAAGAGATTTTGAACGTTTATAAATATGCCGTCGAGAATGAATATCGTTTTTTCAGTTTCGGGGACGCCTGTTTGATTTTATAACGCATCGCATTTCTGCGTTGTGGCTCGGTTACATACTATCGGTATGCGCCCTCGCCACGCCTTGAACTGTTCGGTTCTAAAACCAAACATTATCGCGCTATCCTGTTTCCCGTAAAATTCGGGGACAGTATGTTTATAAAATAAGGGGAATAAAATGAAACACAATCAATCGTTGGAAGATTACTTGGAAAGCATTTTAACGCTTGCATCTGAAAATCAAGTGGTGCACCGCATTGACGTGGCGAAAAAGATGAACGTTTCGGGTGCGGCGGTGAATAAAGCCGTGAAAATTTTGCTCGAAAAAGATTTCGTGTATGAAGACGGCAAGCATTTATATTTAACGCAAAGCGGAAAAACGTACGCAGAAGCGGTGTATGAAAAGCATTGCATCATTCGCGACTTTTTAATCGCGCTCGGCGTTTCTGCGCCTCGCGCCGAAGAAGACGCCTGCCATATGGAACATCTTGTCTCCAACGAAACGTTTTCCGCTATGAAAAAATTTTTGAAAAAATAAATAAAATTTTTTAACCAAGGTTCATTTTTTGTTTGACAAGGGCATAAAATAGTGATATAATATCTTCGTAACGTGGCAAAGCGTTACAAATTTTTAGATTAAAACTTAACCGCGGTTAAGAAAAGGAGCAAAGAATACATGAACAAATTATTATCAGAATTTGCGATCGGCGAAAGCGGGAAAGTAGTCAAAGTTTCGGGCGAGGGCGCAATCCGTCGCAGACTTTTCGATATGGGAATCACGCCCGGGGCGCATATCTATTTCCGCAAAAAGGCGCCGCTTGGAGATCCGATTGAGATTACGCTCCGTGGCTACGAGCTTACGCTTCGCAAGGCAGAAGCGGCGTTCGTGGAGATGAAATTGGATTAAAAAGGAGAGTAAAAAGCAAATGGAAACGATAAGATTTGCCCTTGCGGGCAATCCCAACTCGGGGAAGACGACGTTATTTAACACGCTCACGGGCAGCACGGCGCACGTGGGGAATTGGCCGGGTGTTACGGTAGACAAACGGGAAGGCATTTGTAAAAAGGGGAGCGAGCCTGTGCAAATTGTCGATTTGCCGGGGATTTATTCGCTTTCGCCTTATACGCCCGAAGAAGTGATTGCGAGAAATTATCTTCTCGACGAGCGCCCCGATTGTATCATCAATATCGTAGACGCGACGAATTTGGAACGGAATTTGTATTTAACGACGCAACTTTTAGAAGTGGATATTCCCGTGGTTGTGGCACTGAATATGACGGACGTACTCGAAAAGAGAGGGGACGATATAGACGAACAGGAGCTTGAAAAGCGTATCGGCGTGCCCGTTGTGGAGATCTCGGCGCTTCGCGATACGAACATACCGCTTTTGATAACGCGTGCGATTGAAGCGGCGAAAACGCCGCGCAAGGCCACGAGCGTTTTGAAAAATTGCCGTTTATACGGCGCGATTGAAAACGCGGAGATTGCGTTTAAGCTTGCGGAAGTCGATTCTCCTTTGTTCCACGCGGTGAAGCTTGTGGAAGGGGACAATTTGGAAGTGAAGACGCACCCCAAAGAAGCGCAAGCGGCGAAAGATTTTTTGAAAAAGAACGTGAGCAAAGCTTCGGAATTTGCGGACGACGCGGAAGCGGAAATTGCAGACGCGAGATATAAATACATATGCGAGCATTTTTCGCCTACACTCAAACGTAGCAGACCTGTGAAAAAGGGAGAGCTTACGAAATCGGATAAAGCGGATCGGATTTTAACGCATAAATGGGCGAGTATTCCGCTCTTTCTCGTGATTTTGTTTGCGGTGTTCCATATCACGTTTTCGGAAAACTTCTTATATTTAGCGACGATTATTCCTCCGTTCGGGGAACTTTGCGCCGAACTTTCCGGCTCAACGGTAGGCGGGATTTTCTTTGCCGAAGGGCTGAATTCCCCCGGTGCGATTCTGTTTTATCTAATGGACACGATTACAGGCTCTATTGGCGATGGGATTCTTGCCGTTATGGAAAACGCGGGTGCAAGCGCGTGGGCAGTGGGGCTTGTGTACGACGGAATTTGGGGCGGTGTTGCCGCGGTGCTTTCGTTCGTGCCACAAATTCTCGTTTTATTCCTTTGCTTCTCCATTTTGGAAGATAGCGGGTATATGGCGCGCGTAGCATTCATTCTCGATAGAATTTTCCGCCGTTTCGGCGTTTCGGGTAGAGCGTTTATGCCTATGATCATGGGCTTTGGTTGCTCGATCCCTGCTATGGCGAACACGAGAACGCTTGCCGACGAAAAGGAAAGAACGGCGACGATTCGCGTGATCCCGTTCTTCTCTTGCGGCGCAAAATTGCCCATTTTAACCGCAATCGCAGGCGCGATCGTAACGTTTTTCGGGATTGGAAACGCAGAAATCATCACGTACGCTATGTATTTGGCGGGTATGGCAATCGCTTTGATTTCCTTGATTTTAATGCGCAACACGACGATGCGCGGGGAAGTGCCGCCGTTTATTATGGAGCTTCCCGCTTATCACGCGCCCCGTTTCCAAAACTTGATGATTCATCTTTGGGATAAACTTAAACACTACGTACAGAAAGCGTTTACCATTATTTTGGTGTCGTGTATCGTCATTTGGTTCTTGTCCAACTTCGGGTGGAACTGGCAAATGGCAGAGTCTATGAACGATTCCATTCTCGCTTCGCTCGGTCAACTTATTCAACCCATCTTCACCCCGCTTGGGTTTGGTAGCCAGCTCGGTGCGTGGGGTTGGGTATTCGCAGTGGCGGCGGTTACGGGCTTGATAGCGAAAGAAAACGTAATCGCGACGTTCTTCTCACTCGCTTGCGCCCTTTTGACGGCGGCAGGAAGCGGCGCGTTTAGCGGTTTGGAAGGCAACCCGGAACTTTTGGCGGAGCTTCTTGCGCTACTTCAAAGCGGCGAGGGTAGTGAAGAAGGGATCTTGGAAGCGGTGGCAATGATCTCCGCAACGGGCGCAACCATACCTGCACTTTTGTCCTTTATCGTGTTTAATATGACGACGATCCCCTGCTTTGCAGCGGTTGCAACGGCGAAAGCAGAACTTCGAAAGGGTACGTTCAAGTGGACGCTTCTCTTCTGGCTTGCGGCTTCCTATCTCGCATCTATGGCAGTGTACACGATCGGCAGCTGGCGGTGGACGGCGTTCATCTGGGCAGCAGTGATTGGGGTGGCGATTGCAGGCGTCGTGCTCTATAACAAGAAGGCTTCGCAAAAGAAATAAGTCTATACTAACAAACACCTATTTACCTCATAAAGGATACCCGCCTCTGCGTTATCGCGGGGCGGGTGTTCGAAACAAAAGGAGATGATTATGGAACCTATCGATATTATCATTATCATAGCGGCAGTTGCAATCGTCGGCAGTTTCGTCGGGATTGGAATCTGGCGTAAAAAGACGGGCAGAAGCAAGGGCTGCGGTTGCGATTGTGGCAGTTGTTCCAGTTGTCCGTCGGCAAAAAAAGATAAAAATTAAAAAACACCCCGCGGACGAAACGTCCGCGGGGTTAATTTATAGAAACATAAATATTCCTTGTAGAAGTGCAAGATGCAAAGGATAGAATATATAAAAGAAATACTTTGTTTTCCATTTCCCCTTTTCGCCGTTATATAAAAGTAGGATCGGAATTGCAAAAAAGGAATAAAATTGAATGGGATCGAAAGAAAAGGCGACAAAGATCATGCCGATTGAAAGGGCAAACACGCGCGCGGGCAGACAATCGAGTTTTTGTAAAAGGTGGGGAGCACGTATGCCGCGAAAGTCAAAAATACTCGCAAACACGGGCAACATAATTCCCCAAAATCCATAATCAATCGTGAGTATTTTACAAAGCGCGTAATCACAAAAAATTACTGTCGCAAATAAGATAAACGACAAACCCTTATCGAGTCCGTCCGTGTTTTCGTCAAAGATTGTTTTTTTGAAAAATTGCAAAGCGTAGATCGTAAGAACAGAGAGAGAAAACGTGATGAGAATAGACATATATAAATTGCCGTTGTCGAAGAAATAATAGACGATTTGGCAAAACACGGCGAGCGCGAACAAAAGAAAAAAATGCTTTGTTTTGTTTTTTGTGTAGTGGCAGCCTTCGGAGAGTGCGAATGCAAAAATGGGCATAGAAAGTCTGCCCACGATCCGCCAAAGCAGCTCTTGCGGGAAGAATATACACCCGATATGATCGACGAGCATAAATGCCGCCGCTAAAAATTTGAGCGCGTTCGCATTGAAAATGCGTACCCGTTTCAAAGCGTTCATTTATTTTTCCTTTACGCGTTTTTTATTCTTCTTTTCTTCCTTTTCGGCAAGTTTCTTCGCCGCTTTTTCCGCGCGGCTTGCTTGCACTTTTTCATCAAGCCAAAGCCGATGCTTGGTCTTTTCCGCTTCTGGCTCAATCTCTTCGCCTTTGATCTTTTTAAAGAAATTGTTGGTGCTCTTCACCGCCTTACTAATCGGTTCTATATCCGCTTTCACGCCTTCCATGAGAAGTTGTAAACGGGAGACGACAAGCCGATAGACGAGTTCTAAAAGTATTTGCAAAATAAAGGTGGCGAGCATAAACGCCGTGGTCAAAACGGTAAAATAATTGACGTTCGCTGTGGTGATACAAATCGTGTATATAGACATGGCGATCGTATATACTTTCAAAAGCTGTTTCGAGCGTTTATAAATAAGTGAAACGGTTTTTTTGGTGTGCTTCGCCCCTGTACTTTCCCTTTGGTGCATTATAAGATAAAAGGTAAAATATGCGGTTGATAAAAGGAACAAGATGCCGTTTACCCAAACATTACCCGCTCCCGCAATTAAAGCGTAGAGCAAATACGCAATGTAAATACTCTGCGATAAGACATTAAAAAGAAAAATAGCCTTTAAAAAATCATTCTTAATCTTTTGAAGCGCGGTCATTGTGTAATCAAACATAATTTATCACCTCACCTCTCATTATAATAATTTTTGTAAATTTGTCAACCCATTTTAGGTAGGTTTTATTGACAAAGGCAAGCTTTGCGGGTATAATAGGGATATGAACCGAAATTACGACAAGGAAATGACGGAAACGCTAAAACATCTCGAAAGGGGAACGCGATTGCTTTTGCATAGCTGTTGCGCACCCTGTTCTTCTGCGTGTTTGGAGCGGCTCAAAGATTTTTTCAAAATCACCGTTTTCTATTATAATCCGAATATCGACGAAAGGGAAGAATACGAAAAACGCAAAGCGGAACAAATCCGATTCTTAAAGGAAACGGGCTATGCGGATTTTCTCGATTGCGACCACGAAAGCGAAGCGTTTGAAGAAATGGCAAAGGGCTACGAAGCCGAACCCGAGCGAGGGAAGCGGTGCTATCTTTGCTACGAGCTTCGTTTAAATAAAACGGCGCAAACGGCAAAAGAAAAGGGATTTTCTTGGTTTGCCACAACGCTTACGCTAAGCCCTTATAAAAACGCTGAATGGCTTAACGAAATCGGGGAAAAGGTAGGGGGCAGGTATGGCGTCAATTATCTTTGCACCGATTTTAAAAAGCAGGGCGGTTATCACCGTTCGATTGCGCTTTCCAAAGAGTATGCATTATACCGCCAAGATTTTTGCGGTTGTAGATTTTCCAAGAAATAAAAAACTCCGTCTGATTTTTCAGACGGAGTTTTTTATAGAGTTTTTAGTTGTTTTCAGGTGCGTTTGCTGAAAGCCCCACAACGCCGTCCACGGGCAGAGAAAAGGCGATGCCTTGTCCCGCCGTGTTCAAGCCTACTTCGTCGTAGAGATTTTGTAAGATTTTGTCTTTGCTTTCGGAAGATACCAAAATCATCACGATTTCCTTTTCTTCTTGAACGGTGATGCCGAAAAATTTTTCCGCTTCTTTGCCTGCCGTGCCGCGTGCGTTCATCACCGTGCCGCCTTTCGCGCCGCCCTTTTTCGCGGCGTCCATGACCGCTTCCGAAAATCCGCTGTTTACGATACAAAAAATTACTTCGTGTACAAATTGATTTTTCATATTATTTTTCCTCCGAAACGAATGCTCTGTTATTGCTTAAAAACCGATAGATGGCAACCCCGATTACCGAAGTGAGCGGCACGGTGAACGCAATCCCTTTGCCGCCGCGAAGCGTGTGGAATTTCTCGTCCAACCCCCGCAACGCTTCTTCCGCTTTATCTTCGCGGATTAAACTGCAAATCACGCTTCTGTCGGTGTCTTCCAAGCCTAAAAGGTGCAAAGTGTCCGAGCGCGCCGTGCCTTGGGCTAAAACGCTCGTTTGAAAATTTACTTCAAACCCGGCAAGAAAGTCTATAAAAAATTCCGTTTTCTTTCGATTTACTACCGTGATGAGAAGTTTGAGTTTTTTAACGTCCGATTGATTTTTCGTCTTTCTCGCCATACCTGCCCCCTAGATAAAGTTGATAATCTGTTTATCGTCCGCACCCAAAATGCGCCGCATTGCGATATGTTCGCGTATAGTTTTTTGCGCAACGGCACGAAATCCTAGAATCTGAATGGAGATAAGCGGAGTCATGGCGACCATAGATACAAGCCCGAACGCGTCGAGAAGTATTTTGCTTTCCCCTTGAAGCGCGGCGCAAACGCCGATTAAAAAGGGGAGAATAAAGCTGGACGTGAGCGGACCGCTCGCCACCCCGCCCGAGTCGAATGCGATTGCCGTGTAAAGCTTGGGCACGAAGAAGGAAAGCCCGAGCGAGAGAAAATAGCCGGGGATTAAATAATACAAAACGCTAAAATCGAAGATTACGCGGATTACGGAAAGGGTAATTGCCGCGCCCACGCCAAGCGATAAAGCAATGAGCATAGAACATTTGCTCACCGCGCCGCCCGTAACCGTTTCCACTTGTTTGTTCAAAACGTGAATCGCAGGCTCTGCCAAAACGACGGTAAGGCCTAAAAGGAAAGCAAACCCGACGAGCACCGCAGGATGCCCCGCCGCGAGCTGTACGCCCATTTGATACCCGATTGGCATAAACCCGATTGCCACCGCCGCCAAGAAAATGACAAGACCGAAGAAGGTATAGAAAATGCCCACGACAATTTGTATAATTCTCTTTTTCGGAAGTTTTAAAATGAAAAACTGCAACACGAAGAAGAAAGCAGCAATGGGCAAAAGCGCAAGCAACACTTCTTTCCCCGTATGTAAGATCGTTTCAAAAAGCGCAAAGCCCAAACGGTTTTCCACCGAATAATCGGGGAGAGTATAGGAAACTTCGCCGCCTGAAAAAAGCCCCAAAAACATCACGGCAAGGATAGGGCCGATGGAGCAGAGCGCGATAAAGCCAAAGCTACTTTCCCGATCGTGCTTATCGCCGAGCGCCGCCGCAACACCCGCGCCGAGCGCCATGATAAAGGGCACGGTGATAGGGCCTGTCGTAACGCCGCCCGAATCAAAAGCAAGGGGTAAAAAGCTCGCGTTTCCGCTTTCAATGATAAGTGCGGCAAGCGCGAACAATAAAAGATAGAAAAAGGTCATCAAATGGGACAGGCTCAAACGGAACACTACGCGCAGAACGGAGAGCACCAAAAACGCGCCCACACCCACGCCAATCGTGAAGATGAGCGTCGTGCCGTTGATGACCTCTTTTACTTGAGAAGCGAGTACGGAAAGATCGGGTTCTGCGATCGTAACGAACACGCCCATAACGAAACAAATAATCAAAAGAAGCTTAAATTTCCCCGATTTGGGAAGTCCCGAACCCACCTGTTCGCCCATGGGCGTCATTGCCATATCCGCGCCGAGATTAAAAAGCGCCATGCCAAGCACGAGCGCAAGCGCCGAGCACGCAAAAACAACCGTTTCCGTCGCTGTGAAATTGACGATAGGCGTACAGTTTAAAAACAGTACGATCAGGGCGACGGGAAATACCGATACCGCCGCTTCTTTGAGTTTTGTCCACAAGATCTTTAACATAATTTTATAACCTTTTATCCGTATTATAACATATCCCGTAAAAAAAGTCTACCCGTTGGAAGAAAGAAATTTTTGAAATCTACGAAAAAACCGTTGACAAAGGGTCGAAAGATGTGATATGATGTATACAATTTTATAACAAGCACGCTATACGAAGATTGCAGAAGATGGACGGTGTCGTTCAACCGAAGGAGTAAATCTCTCAGGTAATCGCAAGATTGGGAACTGTAATCGGATAGCACTCCGGAGAAGCTCGCCTTGCGCGAGTGCCGAAGGGGCAAAACGGCAAACGCCGTCAATCTCTCAGGCAAAAGGACAGAGAATGCTTCAAAATTCCTCGAAGTAGGGGGAGTTTTGTATCGTTTTTTACGGAGTGAATGGCGTTTTCACTTCGTTATTTTTTTACACGGGAGGTTTCTCTATGGACAAATTTTTTGAAGTTGTAGCCGCGGTGAATTCCGCAATCAACGAGGTCGTTTGGGGCTGGCCTATGATCATCTTGATCTTGGGCACGGGCATTTTGCTTACGATCCGAACCAAAGCTTTGCAAGTGCGTAAATTCGGCACGAGCTGGGGCGAAACGATTATTCCCACGGTGAAGAGTATCGGGAAAAAGCAGGTAAAGGGCTTGGATGAAAAGGAAAAGACGATTTCTCCTTTCGAAGCGTTTGCAACCGCCATTTCCGGTACGGTCGGTACGGGTAACATTATCGGCGTAACGTCCGCGATTATGTCGGGTGGTCCGGGCGCAGTGTTCTGGATGTGGATTTCCGCATTCTTCGGTATGGTTACCAACTACGCGGAAAACGTACTCGGTATGTTCTTCCGTAAAAAGGGCAGCGACGGCGAATTCTCGGGCGGGCCTATGCAATATCTTTCCGAGGGTATTGGCCGTGACGTCAAGGGAAAAGGCGGCTCTTTTCTTAGGGGTTTAGGGAAGGTGCTCGGCGTGATGGCGGCGGTGTTCTGCGTACTCGCGGCAATCGGTATGAGCGGCGCGCAAACGAACAATATCGCAGGTACGTTTGAAGATATTTTCGGCGGCGTGCCCGGCGTCAACACCGACGTAGTCGTTTTGATCGTCGGTATCGTGGTGGCAATCGTGCTTGCGCTCGTAATCTTGGGCGGCATTAAGGCGATCGGTAGGGTAACTTCTATTCTCGTACCCTTTATGTCCTTAATCTTCATTTTTATGGCGCTTGCGATTATCTTTGCGAACATCACGATGGTAGGCGGGGCGTTTGCTTTGATTTTCTCTAACATTTTTGGCTTTAAAGCAGTTTTCGGCGGCGTAGGCGGCTATGTGTTCTCGAAAGTTATTCAAAAGGGGCTTGCGCGCGGCGTATTCTCCAACGAAGCGGGGCTCGGTTCGTCCGTTATCGCGCATAGCGCGTCGGCTACTCGCGAACCCGTAAAACAAGGGCTTTGGGGCATTTTCGAAGTATTCTTCGATACGTTTATCATCTGTACGCTCACCGCACTCGTTATCTTGGTTTCTTTCGGCAACGAAGCGGGCATGACGAACGTGCTCTATTACGTAAACCCTGAAACTGGCAATCCCCTTTCCACGACTGTTGTTTCCATGAAAGCGTTCCAAAGCTTGTTCGGCGACGTGGGTACGGTGATTTATGCAACGATTATTCCTTTGTTCGCGTTCACAACCATTCTCGCTTGGTCGTATTACGGTGAAAAATGCGTGCAATTCCTGTTCCGTAAAACGGGGGACAAGGGACAAAAGATCGCAACGATCGTCTTCAAAGTGGCTTACGTGCTTCTCGTAATCGTAGCGGCGATTATGGACAACACGCTGGCGTGGGAGATCTCCGATACGTTCAACGGATTGATGGCGCTTCCCAACCTTGTCGGGCTCGTGATTATGAGCGGACTTGTCGCAAAGATCACCAAGAATTATTTCGACCGCAAAAAGGGCTTAAACGTTGCACCTATGCTTTCGGCATACCCTGAGCAAAACGAAGCGTTTGAAGCCGATCTTAAAGAGGCGGTAGCCCAAGCAAATTCTTAAAAAACTTTAAAAATATGAAAAAATACACCGCGAAACCGTTGACAAAACCCGTTTTGCGGTGTATAATCATATAAATAAATTAACGAAGTAGGTCTTATTCGTTTTTTGCATAGGAGTATGTTATGGAAATTAAGATTACGAAAACGGCGACGCCGAGCGAAATGCCCGCGGAAGATAAGCTTGGTTTTGGGAAAGTATTTACCGATCATATGTTTATGATGGATTACGACGAAGCGCAGGGTTGGCATGACGCGCGGATCGTACCGTTCGGGAGAATTGACCTGCATCCCGCTTCGACCGTGCTCCATTACGGTGCGGAAATTTTCGAAGGGTTGAAAGCGTATCGCAGGGCAGACGGCGGCGTGCAACTGTTCCGTCCTATGGAAAATATCAGAAGAATGAACCGTTCGGCAGAGCGTATGAGTTTGCCCGAGATTCCAGAAAACGATATGCTTGAAATTTTGGAAACGTTCGTGAAATTGGAAGAACGCTTCGTGCCCAAAACGTTCGGAACTTCCCTGTATCTTCGTCCGTTCACGTTCGGCAACGACGAAAGTTTGGGTGTACACGCGGTAAAGCGGGCGACGTTTATGTTGATTGCTTCCCCTAGCGGAAGCTACTATGCGGAAGGCATCAATCCCGTCAAGATTATGATTGAAAGCGAAGACGTGCGCACGGTGCGAGGCGGCACGGGATATGCGAAGTGCGGCGGGAACTACGCGGCGAGCACGCGTGCGGGCGAAAGAGCGGCGAAAAAGGGCTATTCGCAGGTGTTGTGGCTGGACGGCGTGGAGAGAAAGTATATCGAAGAAGTGGGCGCAATGAACGTTATGTTCAAGATTGGCGGCGAAATTGTAACGCCTATGCTCACCGGCTCGATTTTGCCGGGGATTACGCGCAAGAGCTGCATTGAAGTTTTGAAATCGCTTGGGTATAAAGTGAGTGAGCGGCTCTTATCCGTAGACGAGCTTGTTTCGGCACTTGAAAACGGTAGATTGGAAGAAGCGTGGGGTTGCGGTACGGCGGCGGTGGTGTCCCCGATCGGAACACTTGCCTACGGCGATAAGGAATATACCGTTGGCGGCGGCAAGATCGGCGAAGTTACGCAAAAGCTCTACGATATTTTAACGGGTATTCAATGGGGCAAGATAGAAGATACCTTTAATTGGGTTTATAAAATTTCTTGAATTTTCCTGTAAAAACCTGCAAAAAGTTGGCAGAGTGTACTTGACAAAAAGGGAAAAGTATTATACAATAAATATATTAAAAATATATACAGGCAACGACGGGAACAAAATCCGTAAAAATCGTCTTATGCAGAGAGTCGGCGGTGGGTGCGAGCCGATAGCGATTACGGAATATATCTCATCCCCGAGCCTCCGACAGAACGGCGAAAACGCTAAGTAGATTCGGACGGATTCCCCCGTTATCAGGAAAAGTCTTTTCAAAGACACAAGCGGGCGGCTTAGTGCCGTCAAAAGGAGTGGTACCGCGGAGAAAACACAAAAAATCTTCGTCTCTTTCAAGCGTTTTTAGCGCGTGAAAGAGATTTTTTTATAAGGAAAGGATATGAAAAACAGTCAAAAATATGTAAAACAATATTTCGAGCCGCAGGGCGTTACGATGGATTGGACGAAAAAATCGGCAATCGAAAAACCGCCCATTTGGTGCAGCGTCGATCTTCGCGACGGCAACCAAGCTTTGATTATCCCTATGAGCCTCGAAGAAAAGCTGGAATTTTTTAAATTGCTTTGTAAAATCGGGTTTAAGGAAATCGAAGTGGGGTTTCCGGCAGCGAGTGAAACGGAATATGAATTTTGCCGCACGATCATTGAGCAAAATTTGATCCCTGACGACGTAACCATTCAGGTTTTAACGCAATCGCGCGAGCATATTATCGCCAAAACGTTCGAAGCGATTAAGGGCGCGAAGCACGCGATCGTCCACCTTTACAATTCTACGTCTGTTTCCCAGCGCGAGCAGGTGTTCAAGCGGGAAAAGCAAGAAATTGTCGACATTGCCGTCTTTGGCGCGAAGCTTTGCAAAGAGTATCGCGAAAAGGCGGACGGGAAGATTACTTTTGAATATTCCCCCGAAAGCTTCACGGGCACTGAACCTGAATTTGCAGCGGAAATTTGCAACGCCGTGTTAGATATTTGGCAACCTACGAAAGAGAATAAGGCGATTATCAATTTGCCTGTAACCGTGTCCCATTCTATGCCGCACGTGTACGCGAACCAAGTGGAATATATGTGCAAGAATTTGAAAAACCGTGAAAACGTGCTCATTTCCTTGCACCCGCATAACGATAGGGGTTGTGCGGTGGCGGACAGTGAAATGGGCTTGCTTGCAGGGGGCGACAGGATAGAAGGTACGCTCTTTGGCAACGGTGAACGCACGGGCAACGTAGACATTGTAACGCTCGCGCTCAATATGTATTCGCAAGGGCTTGATCCCAAACTTGATTTTTCCGATCTCCCGAGCATTACTTCCGTTTACGAGAGGGTAACGAGAATGAAGGTGAGCGAACGGCAACCGTATAGCGGCGCGCTCGTGTTCGCGGCGTTCTCGGGTTCGCACCAAGACGCCATTGCTAAGGGTATGAAATACCGCGAGCAGCGGGGCTTGAACACCTGGACCGTGCCCTATCTCCCGCTCGATCCCGCGGACGTGGGCAGAGTGTATGAAGCGGACGTGATCCGTATCAATTCGCAATCGGGCAAGGGCGGTATCGGATATATTCTCGAAACGCAGTTCAAGCTCGTGTTGCCGCCGAAGATGCGCGAACAATTCGGCTATCACGTAAAAAGTATTTCCGATCACGCGCACAAGGAACTTTCGCCCAAGGAAGTGTACGACATTTTCTTACGCGATTTCGTCAATCTTACCGAAAAGCTAAACGTGCTGGAAGCGGGGTATCAAGAACTTGCGCCCGATCGGCTCAAAGGCAAGATTGTGATTGAATATAACGGGGCGGCAACCACGGTCGAAGTGGAAGGAAACGGTCGGCTCGATTGCGTAAATACCGCAATTCATACCGTTACGGGTCGCGATTACGTTTTAGAAAACTACGTAGAGCACGCCTTGGAAGAAAAATCTTCGTCCAAAGCCGCTTCCTACGTATGCATTACGTCAAACGGCAAAAGCTTCTGGGGAACGGGTATTCATAGCGACATTATGACGTCGTCGGTGAAAGCGCTCGTTTCGGCAGTGAACAGAATGTTATAAGGAGAACGAAAAATTATGATATTAAACGGAGCACAGATTTTGGTAGAAACGTTGATTGATCAAGGCGTTACCGACGTGTTCGGTTATCCCGGCGGTCAAGTTATCAATATCTATGACGCATTATACGAATATAAAGACAAAATCAACCACGTTTTGACGGCGCACGAGCAGGGCGCGTCGCACGCGGCGGACGGGTATTCCCGCGCGACGGGAAAAGTGGGCGTTTGTATCGCAACCAGCGGCCCGGGCGCGACCAATCTCGTTACGGGGATTGCTACCGCTATGCTCGATTCCATACCGCTTGTGGCAATCACGGGAAACGTGCCCAATTCCTTGATAGGGAAAGACAGTTTCCAAGAAATCGACATCACGGGCGTAACGATGCCCATTACCAAACATAATTTCTTCGTGAAAAAGATTGAAGATCTTGCGCCTACTCTTCGGCAAGCGTTCGCGATTGCAAAATCGGGCAGACCTGGACCTGTGCTTGTCGATATTCCCAAGGACGTGCAGGTTGGCAAGTGTGAATTTACCCCGCAAGGCGTTGTGGAAAAAAAGCCTTTGCCTAAGGTGAAAGAAGACTTGATTGATGAAGCGGTGAAACTCATTGGCGAAGCGGAGCGTCCGTATATCTACGTCGGCGGCGGCGCGGCAGGGCTTGGCATGGGAAAAGAGATCGTGGCGTTTGCAGAAAAGATTGACGCGGCGATTGGGTGCTCGTTTATGGGGCTTTCCGCAGTGCCGGAAGGAAGCGAACGTTTCCTTGGTATGCAAGGTATGCACGGGCATTACGCTTCTTCCGTGTCGCAAAACGAAGCCGATTTGATTTTGGCAATCGGCGTACGCTTTTCCGATCGCGCGACGGGGAACGTTTCGAAGTTTGCAAAAAAGAGCAAGATTGTACAACTCGATCCCGATTCCGCGGAAATCAACAAGAACGTACGCGTGGATTTGGGGCTTGTCGGCGACGTTTACGATTCCTTTAAGCGAATAGTGGAAAAGTGCGAAGCAAAGAGTAATCCCGCATGGCTTGCGCGGGTGCGCAAACTCAAAGAAGAAGAAATTACGTTCGACGCGGAGATCGCGGCGGCGGATAGCGCGCCCTTAACGCCCAAACAGGTGTTTGATATTATCAACGAAGAGAAATTGCCCGCTTCCGTGATCACCACGGACGTTGGACAACACCAAATGTGGACGGCGCAACACGTGAAATTCGATAGAGCGCGGCGTTGGGTGTCGAGTGGCGGACTTGGAACGATGGGCTTCGGGCTCGGCGCAGCAATGGGCGCGTATACGGCGACAAAAGATCCTACCATTTTGATTACGGGCGACGGAAGCTTTGGTATGAACTTGAACGAACTCGCCACCGCCGTTACCTATCAAATGCCTATCGTAATCGTTTTGATGAACAACGGCGTTTTGGGTATGGTGCGGCAATGGCAAACGTTGTTCTTTGGGAAAAGGTATTCGAATACCGTTTTGGAGAGAAAGACGGATTTCGTGAAACTTGCGCAGGCGTTCGGCGCGGAAGGGTATCTTGCGGAAACGCCCGTAGAATTTAGAAAGGCATTCCAAAAAGCCGTGCGTTCGAGTGGTCCTGTTGTGATTGACGTGCGCATTGATAAGGACGAATTCGTGCTTCCTATGCTTCCCCCCGGCGGCGCGATCGACGATATTATTACGAAGGTAAATTAAGGAGAGTAGAATGGAAAACAGATTTATTTTAGCAGTCTACGTAGATAACACGGTCGGCGTTTTAACCCGCGTAACGGCAATGTTTACCCGTCGCGGTTTTAATATCGACGCCCTTACCGTTGGTGAAACGGAACGCCCCGAATATTCCCGCATCACGATTAGTATGGCAGGGGATAAATACGTGCGTGAACAACTTATCAATCAATTGAAAAAGCTTGAAGTTGTCAAAAAGGTGGAAGTGCTCGACGACGCACCCATCAACAGAGAACTTATGCTTATCAAAGTGAAAAACGAAGCGGCAAACCGCGCGGATATTATGACGGCGGTGGACGTTTACAGAGCAAGCGTAATTGATTATTCCGCGGACGGCATGTGTATAGAAGTTACGGGAAATCCGTCGAAAATCGACGCGTTCGTAAAGCTCATGCAACCGTTTGGGATTTTGGAAATGTGTAGAACGGGAATCGTCGCGCTCGATCGCGGCATCGTTACTTTACTCAACAAATAAAATTTTAAGAAGATAAAAAGGAGAGAAATATTATGGCGAAAATTTATTATCAACAGGATTGTGATTTGGGCAAGCTCGCAGGGAAAACCGTTGCGATTATCGGTTACGGCTCGCAAGGCCACGCGCACGCGCTCAACTTGAAAGAATCGGGCGTAGACGTCGTGGTGGGGCTTTATAAAGGCAGTAAGAGCTGGGATAAGGCGGAAAAGCAGGGCTTGAAAGTGTATACCGCGGCAGAAGCGGCGGCAAAAGCCGATTTGATTATGATTCTCATCAACGACGAAAAGCAAGCGAAGCTTTATAAAGAAAGCAT
>ERZ808043.73-NODE-73-length-20490-cov-3.911233_pt1 | contig 20490 bp, 20 predicted proteins | sample MGYA00380194_ERZ808043 | MGnify/ENA primary metagenome ERZ808043 (study PRJEB31490, sample SAMN06133370) | cow dung metagenome | isolation source: H3 | host: cow | place: China: Chengdu | collected 2015-05 ...
GCCCATCGTTACTTAAATCACCAGCACCACGCAAGCCGCTGACTAAAGAATGGGTAAAAAATGAGCCCTTAATTTTGTCACTTTCTTGGCTGGATTCGTCTTGAGTAGAACTTGTAATAAAAGCATAACCTTTCATGTCACTACTTTTATCAACAATAAATGCGGGTATTGCGCGCCCACCCTTTACTCGCGTTATAGCTCCAGAACCACAAGCGTCTATAACAGCAATTTTTACATCAGCATGAAGTGAATCAATTCTATGGCGCAATTCTTTCCATGTATAAATTTCATTTCCTAATTGAAGACCTTTTTCATTGGCATGCCCGCTATAATAAACAAGAACCTCATTACGGCCATTTGTGTTTTTGTTTTGCAATATTTTTTGATCAAGATTTGAAAATTCTTTTTGCAATTTTTCCACAGAAGGTTCACTGACAACTATCACATTTTCTGCTAAAACACCTCCCATTTCTTTTAAAACTTTAGTGAAAGCTTTTGCGTCACTTTCTGCATAGCGTAAAACAGGGCGCTCAGAGCCACCATTATTAGCACTTACTGCCACAACAAATCGATTAATAAGAGAAAGTTCCGGCATTGCATTTACATTCGCTGAAAAAGTGAACATAAAAACAGCTAATAATTTCACAGACAATTTCACTTTATTTAAAAACATTATTTCCCTCCCTTCCTGAGAGTAAATTCAACAATATGAAGATTCGTATTTTTCATCAATTCATCAATACTATTTTTTTCAACAGAAAATTCATTTTTTGATGTTACAAAAAAGAATTTTTCAAAATGAGGCGCATTATCTAATTTATAGGCAAAAGGGAGAGAGCTCATTTTTCCAGGCAATAAAGCGATTGCTTTTTCGGCGTTTCCCATGTGTTGCGTAAGATTTCCGTCGCCATCCATACTAAAAAGAATCCCAAAACATTTTTCAGGCACAGAATAGCGCACTTGTATTTCATCGCCTTCTTTAACTTCATCAAAATTTTCTAATTGAGCAATTCCTGTTTCTGTTTTTTTCCAGATTTCTATACGAGCGTCAAAACCTTTTACACGAGTTTCTGAATTGAGTGCCACTTGCAATTTTCCCATTGCATTTTCATCTACTGACCGTTCTAAAACAAAAGTGATTAGTGAAAAAGAAAGGGCGACTGCTAAAATCAAAATTGCCGCTGTTGCTAGTTTTACAAAATTAAACTCTGCTCGTTTTTTTGTTTCTGGTAATTTCTCCGCCAATTCTGAAAACGGCAATTGGTCTAAAACAGCCTTATTGTTTTCTCGTAATTCTTGTATGCGTCTTTTTAAAAACGTATCTTTCTTTTCAAGCGTTTGAATTTCTTGCATTTCTTTATTTGGCAAATCACCAGTCAGAAAGCGCTCTAATTTCCAATCAGGAATCATTCCTTTACCTCCAGATTTTTTATTTTCGCTTTCAAAGCGCGCAAACGTTTACGCACGCCACTTACAGAAAGCGAAACTTCTCTAGCTGTTTCTTCAAGCGTTAAACCATCTACATAATGCAAAACAGCAATAGTTCGACTTGATTCAGGCTCTCTTGAAAAAAGACGTGCCAAAATATTTTTAGTTTCATACTCACTTTGTTCGTCTTCTGCACAAGCAATTTTCAAAAGCAATTCCGAAGAATCCTTATCAAGACCATGTCGATGCTTGTCCCGAATACGGTTTAAGCAAAGCCTTGTTGCTGTATTCCACAAAAGACTGCTTGGCTTTTTTAAATCAAGTGTATTTGCCGAAGAAAAAATCCTGACAAAAACATCTTGCATTAAATCGCTTGCATCAGCATTATCACGAAGGAGTTGCAAACACCGCCTATACACCATAGGCGCATAAGTTTCGTAAATCTTCGCAAATTCTGACTTTTTCAAGCTCTCAGTCTTTTTCACGCTTATTAAACACCCAAAGAGGTAAAAAGTGTTACTTAAAAAAACATCCATTATGGACATTTTGAGTTTACCAAAATATTACAATTAATTTCAGTACCATTTCATAAAAAAGCTGTCTAAAAATATAAATTCCATATAACTTTTTTTTGGGAGTTTTCGCATGGGAAAAAATTTCATTCATTCTGCTGTTATTTCTTCAGCAATTATTGCTCTTGCTTCTAGCATGAGTTTGGCTCAAACCGCAGAAATCGCCGATTGGGCTGGTTTCCGTAAAGCTGCAACCTCTTTTACTTTTGATGATGGTGCTCCAAGTCATGTAAGTGACGGTGCGCCGACATTTGATAAATATGGTTATAAAGCTACTTTCCATTTGGTCACAAATTGGAACCCTAACTGGAGCGGGTTTCAGACTTTGGCAAATAATGGTCATGAAATTGCAAGCCATAGTTCTTCACACCCCACAACGATGAATGGCGAAGAAGCTTCTTCAAAACAAGCTATTGAAAGACAAATCACACAAAATTATGGCTGCCTTACAGTTGCTTACCCAAACTGTAATGTCCCTAACGAAAGCAGTGTTTTACAAAATTACATTGCTGGCCGTATTTGTAATGGCTCTTGGCAAGGTATTTCTGACAACATGGGAAAAAATGGGCCAAACAATTGGGCTAAAGTTCCGGCAATCATGACTGGTGACCAAGGGAGTATTAATTCTACAAATTCCTTTACTGGTGAAATGCAAAAAGTCATCCAAAGTGGTGGCTGGGTAATGTTTTTAACTCACGGGTTCTCCGGCAAAAACAATGGCTCTGCTACTTATTCTCCAACAGATCTTAGTGCCATTGAAGGCGCTCTCCAATGGGCAAAACAAAATGATAAAGACATCTGGGTAGCTCCGTTCCGTAATGTAGCCATGTATATCAAAGAACGTAATGCGTCTAAAATTGAGCCTCAAGATGGTGGAGAGGAAGGCACAATGTCTTTTAAACTTTCTCATAACATCGCAGACAATGTTTCAAAATACGATTACCCTCTTTCTATCCGCATACAGACAAATTGGACAAATGTCAAAGTTTCTCAAAACAACGCCGATATTGAATCCAAAGTAGAAAATGGTTATGTTTATTTTGACGCGGTTCCAAACGCAGGCACTATCGTTGTAAAAAACGCAGACGCTACTACTGAACCTCCTGTAGATACACCACCTACCTGTGACGCTCTTACATTAGACTGTTACAGCGCTGAAGAACTTTGCTCTATGGGCGTTGCAGAACATTGTGCAAATCCTATTGCACAAATTCCAAACAATGCTCCTTTAGCCGTTTATAAATCTTCAGACAATTACATTGTCGTTTCTGGTGCTCAAGGTAAAGCAATCGCTGTATTCAACAACCTTGGTCAAATCGTTCGTACAACTCGCGGCCTTGGTTTTGAACAAAAAGTTTATGCCGGCGCAAAAGGGGCTTATATTGTAAAAGTCGGAAACAAAACATACAATATTCGTCTCTAATTTTTTCTCTGTAAAAAAAAACTACCTACTTGCCGTAGGTAGTTTTTTATTTGTTTTTCATTTATTCGTCAGCAGAAAAAGATTTATCTCTACTCAAATTTTTCCCGCGTTTTACAAGAGCTAAAATTAAAACAAGTGCAAAAACGGCAGCCAAAGCTAATGCAACAAAATAAGGTAAACCCAACCCAACAGGAGCACCTTTTAAATTTTCTGGAGACACCCACAAAATATAAGCCAAAACAATAAACGTCATAAAATATGTTGGGAAAAGAGCTATCCAGAAATTTTTCTTTTTACTTATCAAATAAACAGTTGTCACACATAAACTGCAAACCGCCATTACCTGGTTAGACCAACTAAAATAATTCCACAAAATATTAAATCCATTCGGGTTCAAGTTGCTCCAAAGAATCAAAATAAAACACAATGCAAAAATAGGCAAAGTTAAAAGCAAACGATTTTTTGCTTTTGATTGGTCAAAACGGAACAATTCAGAAATAGTCAACCTTAAACTACGTAAAGAAGTATCACCACTTGTAATCGCCAAAACAACAACTCCAATTATAACCATCCAAGAAACAAACTTTAACGGAATAACAGTAGAAACAAGTTCATTCAAAACGCCAACACCAGAGACGCCCGAAAGTAATGCAGGGTTTTGTTGGTAAATAAACATTCCACCAGCAGCCCAAATCATTCCAATCAAACCTTCAAGAATCATCATACCATAAAAAGTCTGTCGCCCAGTTCTTTCTGTTTTTTCTGTTCTTGCAACAATAGGGCTTTGCGTGCTATGAAACCCACTGATAATCCCACAAGCAATTGTCACAAATAACATTGGAATTATCGGCTGGCCTTCTGGGTGTTTATGAAATTCAGAAGCCATATTTAAAAGATTAATTTCTTCTAAAAGGAAAAATTTCGGTAGAAGAGCTATAAAAATGGCAACAGAAGCAAATATCAACATCCCGCCAAAAATCGGATAAATTTTCCCAATCACTTTATCAATCGGAAAAAAAGTGCTGATAAAGTAATAAAGAAAAATCACTCCAACCATTGCCCAGAAAAATGTCTTTGAAGATAAATCGCCCACAACAACAGGCATGTTCAAAAGGCTTGCTGGCGTATTAGTAAATACAGCTCCAACAAATAACAAAGCTATTGCAATAAACAACATAACAATTTTAGAAGGTACATTTCCTAAAAATTTTTCTGCAAGCGCCGGGACATTTTTTCCATTATTTCGCATGCTTATCATTCCAGAAAAATAATCGTGTAAAGCGCCGCCTAAAACGTTTCCTATTGGGAGTGCTAAGAAAACAATCGGGCCAAATTTAATCCCTAAAATAACACCAATGACAGGGCCAATACCAGCAATGTTCAACAATTGAATTAACATATTTTTCCAATGTGGCAAAACAAGCCTGTCAACACCATCTGGATTTTTTATCGCAGGCACTTCTCTGTCATCTGGAGCGAAAACTCGCTCAACAAAACGACCATAAAAGAAATAACCTAAAACTAAAATAAGAATTCCTATGAAAAATGTTATCATGATTTTCTCTGTATTTTAAGTGATTTATTTTTTGTTAAAATGTTTTCGCAAAAGTTTTATTTCTTCTGCATAACCAGGGAGTTCATTTGGTGTTTCTAAATAAAATGGCAAATGTGAAAGTTTTGGATGATTGATTACATTCACCAAAGCAGAAAGGCCAATAAAACCGCCTCCAATTACTTCGTGTCTATCTTTATGACTGCCTAATGGATTTTTAGAATCATTTAAATGTATTGCTTTTAAGCGAGAAAGCCCTATCACTTTATCAAATTCTTCAAGAACAGAATCCAAAGCATTTACAATATCATAACCTGCGTCATGAACATGACACGTATCAAGACAAACACCTAATTTGTCATTCAATTCTACTCGTTTTATAATTTCAGCAAGTTCTTCAAAGTTTCTACCTACTTCAGAACCTTTTCCAGCCATTGTTTCTAAAAGAACTAATGTCTTTTGCTCTTTTGAAAGAATTCCATTCAAAGCATCAACAATAAAAGTAATGCCTGTTTCTACGCCTTGTTTAACATGGCTTCCTGGGTGAAAATTAAGCATACCTTGTTCAATATATTCCATCCTTGCAAGGTCTTCAGCAAAAATTCTGTTTGCAAATTCACGAATTCCAGAATCAGCAGAACAAAGATTTAATGTGTAAGGCGCGTGTGCTAAAACTCTTGCAAAATTATTTTCTTTTAAAAGTTTATTCAAAGCTTCTGCATCAGCAATATTCATTGGTTTAACATCACCACCTCTTGGGTTTCGCGTAAAAAACTGAAATGTATTTGCGCCAATGGATAAAGCTTCTTTACCCATAGCTTCATAACCGCGAACAGACGACAAATGGCAACCAATATTAAGCACAATTCCTCACTAAATTTTCTAAAATAAATTAGTAAAAGAAAAAGATTGATAAATTTGACAATATGAAAGACAATTCAAAAATACCGCCTATTCCAAAATCAGAAAAAGGTTTCTGGTGGCTAAGCAATGGCTTTGATGTTTCCGGGCCATTTTTACCAAGTGCTTTAGCTGAACAAATCAGACAAAACAATCTCACCGAAGAAACTCTTGTTTATAGACCAGGATACTCTACTTGGAAAAAAGCAAAAGACGCCAGAGAACTTGACGCCTTATGGTTTTAAATATTTATTGTTAAATGATTAGAATAATTTCGTAATGTCTTTCCATTGTCCTGCTTCTCCATGCATCAAATAAGCAGAACTACCTTCAATACTTTGAATCATGGCTTTTAGTTTTTCAATGGTAGAAGCTTCATCAAAGCCAATTTGATTTTTCACAGAAGCATCAATGACAATTCCAAAATTCACTGGTGTCTGAACACACAAACGCAAAAATTCAACAAAGTTTTCTTGAGAAACAATGGTTCTTGTCGGGGTAACATGTTCTACATTTTCTGGGTCACGAACAGTTACTTGCATTGGAAATAATTTAGGCGCTCCAGCTTGTGCCGCATTCAGATAAAAAGTTTTTCCCACCATCATACTAAGTGTTTCACCCATTTCACGGACTTCAATAATTACATCACTTTGGTCTGAAACGCCTTCAGCAGTAATCTTTGGAGCAGAAGAACACCCTATAAAAGAGAAAATCCCGGCTAAAAACAAAAGACTTAAAACCAACTTTTTCATAGAAACTCCTTCAAAAATTTCAACTATTTAAATTTACTTTTTTTTATCCAAAACAAATAAGGCTTTTTCAATCAATTCCGGCGAGAGATTAAAAATTTCACTCAAAACAGTTCCTTGCTGTTCTCTTTCAATTTTTTCCATCCGAGAACCATCTTTATCGCGAATCATTAAATTGCCTTTTTGAAAATAATACTGAATCCCGCGTTCTCTATCTAAACGATTCAATACGGGGTAAGTCATCATTTCTCGGTCAAAACTTTCTTGCCAATATTTACGGAATTCCGTTTCTGAAACGCCACACATTTCAAATTCAAACCGCAATTTCATGTTCCCTTGTAAAGACCCGGTCCAAAGTTCAAGCAAATCTTTTTGCCGAACAAGGCGTACCGCATTAGGAACTAAAGGATAAACGGTTACATTTTCCCCAACTAAAAATGTCCTTGGAATTTCAAGCGGTTCAAAAATCAAATAACCGGGGTCAAATAAAAACTCTTTACCTTCATAAGGCAAATAAAGCGCACAATGAATATTGCGTTCTTTTCTTTTATGACCCATCCAAAGTTTTGGTGAAAGCCCTAATTCCAAAAGTTCTTGATACACAAACCAAGTCATACTAAAACAAGTGCCGCCACCCATCCAAGCGTCAACGTCATTTTGAAAAGAATCGTCTAATAAAAGAGCCGAAGACGAAGAACCCGTTTCTGCATAACGGATAATTTTTGTCAGATTTTCGTAAGTAACCGTTGAAAAGCGATTACACATTTCAAGGATTTTTTCCCATGTTGTATCCATACTTTAAACATAGCAAATCCAACAAAAGACTCGTTTTATTCTTGAATTTTTGCTATCTTCTAGCACGATGTTAGGTATTGAACAAAAAAAAGGTGATGCAAACATTTTAAGCGGCAAGTTAATTGCTTATGCTAGAATTTTGCCTTCTACAGATGCAGAACCTGCACCAGCGCCATTCCAAAGCATGGTCCGTAACGGGCTTTTAGTTATTGAAGGCGATTTCAGAGATACAAATACAGTGCGCCAACTTCTCCAAAAAGAACTTGGCAATAATTTCGATGAAAAAATTGACAACTTAATTGAACGCATTCAAGAAGAAGGCGGCGATTTACCCGAAGGCTTTGACCCAGAAATGATTCGGGAACGCATCAATGAACTTTCTAATATGGAAGTTATTCCAATACCTGCAAAAATCACGCATAAAGAATCTGAAGAAGAAATTCTTAAAGACGATGGTGATATTTTTTACATCGGAGAATTTCAGGGTGTTGGGCAAGCGCATTTTTGTCTAACCAGTTTGCCAATTTACTACCAAGCCAAATATAAAGAACAAGTTAAAGTAACAGAACAACGCTACTTAGAAGAACTACTTTCTCAAATTGAATCTCAAGAAATTCTTGATACCAATTCTTTGAAAGAAAATTCTGACTTATTCCCAAATGACGCTTCTTTAAATTCTTTTATCGGTAATTTACAAGAGTTATTTGACACAAGAATCATTCCTTTTATACTTTCTCAAGTAACGGAATCTGACTTTCAAAAAGCAATTACTCAATTCAACCATTTTATGCAGCCATATTCTGGCAAAGACGATTTGGAACAAGTTTGCAAAACTCTAGAATTGCTCCGTCAGAACTCAGCGAATACAACTGAACGCAAACGCCTTGAATTACTCTGCAATAAAATCAGCGCTATTTACCACGAAAACTTCAGGAAAGTCCCGGCAATCATTGAAGAATTAAACGCTTTGGCAGAATAATTTTATTTACCAATGCAAAAATCTGAAAATATTGATTGTAAAATATCTTCTGAAGAAATTTCGCCTGTAATAGAAAGCAATGCATGGCGAACTGTTTGCATTTCAAACGCAATCAATTCTACCGCTGGGTTATTTCTTAACAATTCAATCGCTCGGTTTACTCCAACCAAAGCATCTTCCAAACAAAGGCGTTCTCTCTCGCTTGTAATCCAAAAATCTTCTGTTGGCAATTCTTTTTCTGCGTATAATTTTTCATTCAAAAGATTTCTTAATTCATCTAACCCTTCGCGAGTTTTTGAAGAAACACAAAATTCATTTTCTACTTTCAGAATATCAGATTTTGAATAAACTAAAAGTTCATTTTCTTCAGATTTTAACTTTCCTTCTGCAGGGTCAACCAAATGAATTTTTAAATCGGCTTCAGCAAGAATCGCTTTACTTTTTTCCATTGAAAGAGCGTCTAATTCTGAAACCGGCGCATTTCCAATCCCTGCGGTATCTACCAAACGAATTTCTCCGCTAGGAAGCATTAAACGCACTTCGACAAAATCTCTTGTTGTGCCAGCCACATTGCTAACCAAAAGGCGGTCTTCTGCAAGTAATGCGTTGATTAAACTAGACTTTCCTGCATTAGGTGCACCATAAACAACAGCCATTGGCAAGCGATTGACAGTAGTAGCATTTTTAAACCGAGTCAATAACGAATCAATAGTTTTTTGTATTTCAAGCAAACGATTTTCCCAACCATCAAAATCAGGGTCTGCTTCTTCTTCTGCAAAATCCACATCAAGCTCAAGCAATGCCGAAAAAGACAAAACCGATTTTGCAAGTTCTTTTACTTGTTTTGAAAAACGTCCAGAAAGGAGCCGCCTTGCATTTTCAAGTGCTGCTGTAGAAGTACTATGAATCACATCACCAACAGAAGCCGCTTGCACTAAGTCCAATTTTCCATTTAAAAAAGCACGCTTAGTAAATTCACCAGGTTCTGCTAAACGCACTTCAGAAAAAGTAAGAATCGCTTGCAGAATTTCTCTTACTATTAAAGGGTTTCCATGCGGGAAAATTTCTATTGAATCTTCACCTGTATAAGACGCTGGGCCACAATAAAATATGTACAAAAGAGAATCTATTTGCTTTTTAGTTTCAGGGTGTTTTAAAACGCCATAACACGCTTTTCTCGTTTCTACATTTTCACAGCCAAACAAAGATTTTACAATTTCTTTTGACTTTGGCCCACTCACACGTAAAGCGGCTACAGCAGAAACTCCCGCCGGAGTCATTGGGGCTACAATAGTAACTGATTTTTCTTGTTCCTGAAACATACACCAAATATACTTACATTTTCTGTCTCTATTTTAAATCTATATTGTAAGAAACTTTTTCTAGAAGGCTTTTATGTTTACTTTGATTTCTTCTCCACTTGGTTCTGTTGAACGCTTAATCATTCAAAAACAAAATGGCGCTGAACTTGAAATTTTAACTGGCTGGGGAGCCGGTTTAAACGCTTGGAGAATTCCTACAGAAAAGTCAACCCTTAATTTACTTTATGGCTATCAAACCGAAGAATCTTTCTGGAAAATTCAAAACGATACAAGTGCCGGCGTTCGCCTTGCACCTTGGGCTGGCCGCACAAACAACGCCATTTGGAACTGGAAAGGCGAAACTTTTAAACTCGACAACAACGTCTCTTGGGCAAAACACGCTTTACACGGATTAGTCCATCAAAAAAAATGGCTTTTAAAATCTTTTACAAGTGACACCGAAAAAGCTATTCTCACTCTCGCTTACGATTGGACAGGCAATCACGAAGGTTTCCCGTTTCCATTTCATGCTGAAACCATTTTCACCTTCTCAGGAAATTCTTTTAGTGTAAAAACAAAAACAACAAATACCGGTTCAAAAGAAATGCCTTATTCCGAAGGCTTTCACCCTTATTTTTCTCTCGGTGAAAAAATCGACAACTTAACTTTAAAAATCCCAGCTTCTGAAAAAGTTCTTGTAGATTCTACAGACATTCCTACTGGCAAACGCGAAACTGAAACTCGTTTTAACGACTCGCTCCTTGGAGATACATTTATCAATGACTGTTTTGCCATTCAAAACCTTGTAGAAAAATCAGAAACCTTTCTAAAAAGTTCTAGCGCAACTCTTTCTGTCTGGCAAAATTCAAATGCAAAAAAATATCGTTTTATCCAAATTTATACAGCTCCAGACAGAGAAAGCATTGCTATAGAACCTATGACTCATGAGCCAGATGTTTTAAACCATCATCGCGAATTAACCGTTCTACAACCTGGCGAAACACTTGAATTAGAATGGGGCGCTAGCGTGGCCATTCACCAATAAAACGATAAGCTCCTGGTTTAAGTGCTTTTGCTGGCTTTCCGGTTGTTTTCTTGAACAAGCTATGTTCTTTACCAAAACCAGCTTCACGTTCTTGTTCTACTTCAATAAATTCTAACGCTTTGGCAAAAATTTCGTCTTCATTTTCACTATAAAAATCAGGTTCAAATCCTTTACGGTGAAAGGCTTCTCCATTCTTATCTAAAAATTCAGCAACCGTTACAGAATACAAACCTTCAGCAGGAGTAAGCCCAAGATACTGCATAATTCCTTTGCCATAAGTCTGCATGCCAACAATTGGCGATTTTTTATTTTGCACAACAGCCGCAAGCATCATTTCTGAACAACTAGCACTTGCAGTATCAGCCAAGAAAACATAATAACGCTCTACTCCGATTCCTTCCGTCGTTGCAAGAATCGGCTCTAAACCTTTCACTTGCTTTTCTTCTTTTTCGTTCCAATCAGTTGATTGCATAATCACTAAAGTATCGTTTTTATGCAAAAGTTCAGCAGCCATATCCATACAAATTTCTACATCTCCTCCAAGGTTTCCTCGTAAATCAATAATCGTTGCCTTTGCTCCATGCGTTTGTTCTAAAGCAGCAATCCATTCTTTATAAGTGCTCCCACCTATTGTTTCCGAAGAAAATTCAGTCACATGAATAACCGGCACTCCTTCAACAGAATCAACAAAAACTGTCGGAAGAGTAAATTCTTCTAGCACAAGAGATAACGAAATAGTGTCTTCATCGCGAAGTAATGTAAGGTTTATTTCATCGCCAATTTCACCTGTTGCTAAACGTTCAAAAGTTCCCTTTTGTTTAATCGGAATTTCATCGACGGCTAAAATCAAATCCCCGACTTCTACCTGAGCTATATCAGCAGGACTTTCTTTATAAACTCTTGTTACAAAAAGAGAATCATTCAATTCAAGTCCTGTCCCAACTTCTGTTGGCATACCAAACATCATTTCAATAAAAAGCTGAAGCAATTCTGGTGGAATATAATAAGTAAAAGAATCAGAAAGCATAGAATACATGTATTGAACATTCCCGAATTCTTCATCTTCAACATAAGCGTAATAATAAGTCAATGGATCTTCTAATTCTTCTTCTGCCCAATAATACTGCCTTTGCAAAATATCATAGTTAAAGAAAAACTCTTGATCCGCTAAAGAAAGAGAATCTTGAATTTCTGTTTCTTCATCAACAGAAACCGTTCCTGTTGTATTTGAAGTACAAGCAAAAAAGAAACTTGCCAAAAAAAGGATTATAAAAAAACGCATGGGCATAAAAAACCTTTTAAAAACTGCATAAAAGAAAGATAATCTTTTTTTCTTAAACTTTCCTTTTCTCCAAACCTTTTATACCAAAGAAAAAATGACTATTTTTTGCACCGTGATAAATGACAAGCTTTTTTTTAAAATTATCTTCCCTATTGAACAGCAAAGATTCATTGAAATCCCTGACGGCCGTTCTATAATTGGTCGCGGACTTAGTGCTGACATCCGATTAAATGACGAACTAGTTTCCAGAGAACATTGTGAAATTTTCAATAATACACAATTCATTCATCTTAGAGATTTACACAGTACTAATGGTTCTTTCATCAATTTCACAGAACAAAGTGAAGCCGTTTTGCAAAATGGCGACCAACTTCAAATCGGGGCAACTATTTTAAAAGTCGTTATCCAGGCTTCTGCGGACATTACAGAAACATTCAGTGCTCACAATATTTTTTCACCAGACCATTTTATTTCTTGTTCTAAAAGTTTTTTAAAATTTGCCGCCAGAAACAATACTTCTATTTCTGTAATTGATTTAATTATCAATCCAAATGCAAATATTTCTCTTCCAAAAACTCTTGCCCTAAAATTTTTCTCTTTGATAAACAATGTAAAATCGCGCACCCATCTGCTTTATTCTCCAACACCTTTACATTTCAAAATTCTTTTATCCGGAATTTCTGAAAAAGAAACAGAAACTGAAGCCGCTACTTTTGCCGATGCTTTAAATGAGCATAAATTTTTTTGGAACGACTCTCAAGTTTCTTTAGAATGTTCCTATAAAATTCAATATTTTAATTCAATCAAAACCGATTTAGAGCAAGAGCAAATTTTAAAAAGCCTAGAGGAATCATGTTAAACAATAAAATTTCAACTCTAGGCACAGCAAGCATTCCAAAGCTCATTCTTTCTTTTTCAATACCCGCCATCATCAGCATGATTATCGAATCCCTATACAACATAGTGGACCGTTATTTTGTCGGGCAAGGCGTTGGTTATTTGGGCATTGCAGGCATTACACTTTGTTTCCCTATTTCGCTTTTTATCATGGCTCTTTCTATGGTAATCGGCGTTGGGGCAAACACACTTTTTTCAATTCGTCTTGGTGAAAAAAAATACGAACAAGCAAGAATCATTTTAAACAATGCTTTGACATTGTTGATTTTAATGGCTCTTTTTTCTTTTACTTTTGGCCAAATTTTTATGGAGCCATTACTCCGTTCTTTTGGAGCCAGTGAAGAAACTTTGCCTTATGCTACTTCTTACATGCGAATCATTTTATGCGGAGCAATTTTTCAAACCATTACGCCAGCCATGAACCACTTTATCCGTTCTATGGGACACCCCAAAACCGCAATGATTCGCTCTATAATTGGAGCCATTTTTAACATATTCTTTGACTGGCTTTTCATTATGAAATTCAAAATGGGAATAGAAGGGGCCGCATGGGCCACCATCCTTTCTCAGTTTATTGTTGCAATTTTCGTTCTCAGTTTCTTCTTTAAAAAGAATACTCCTATAAAATTGGGTATTCGTTACATGAAGCTCAAATTCCCTTATGTACGAAAAATTTTCTTCCTTGGAACGCCTCCAAGCATTATGCAAATCTGTAACAGTTTAATGAATGTCGTTTTAAACAACAGCCTCGCTTATTACGGCATGAAAAGTACATACCAAAGTGGCGATTTAGCTATTTCTGCATTCGGAATAATCAATAGCGTAGCCATGTTGCTGGTTATGCCTTTAATAGCCTTTGTGCAAGGGGTCCAACCATTAATTGGTTACAACTTCGGTGCTAAAAAATTTGCTCGCGTTCGCTATTTAGTCAAAATTCCTTTACTTTACGGCACATCCATTATGGTTCTCGTTTGGTTTTCTGTACAAACATTTGCAGAAAATTTGGTTATTCCTTTTGCTGCAGGCAATCAAGATTTAATAAACCTGGCCACTTCTGGCATGCGACTCTGGCTCTTTGGTATTCCGATGATAGCTATTGGCGCTCTTTCTGCAAACTTTTTCCAAGGCACCGGAAAACCGGGGCAAGCTATTTTCCAGAATCTCACTCGACAAGTTCTCTTGCTCATTCCAATGCTTTTGCTTATGGGATATATTTTTGGACTAAAAGGAATTTTTCTTGCCGCCCCAATTTCTGACACAGGAGCAGCACTCCTTGGGTTATTCCTTTTACGAAAAGAATTGAAAAAAATGCCTCATCAAGATTTTTAATTTCTTACATCTTAAAAAAAAAGTTAATTTTCTTACAGTCACTTTTTATGAAAGAAGATTATGGAAGAAAAACAAGAACAATCTAATTCTGAAGGCAATCGTTGGCAACGCCGAAAAGAACAACGACCTACAGAAATTATTCAAGCAGCAAAAAAACTTTTTGTTTCTCAAGGTTTTGCCGCCACTAAAGTTGCCGATATTGCAAAAGAAGCTGGTATTCAACCAGGCACGCTTTATGTGTATTTTGAAAACAAAGAAGCTCTTTTTAAAGCTGTTATTGAAGAATCCATTAAGCCTCTTTTAAATTACGCTGACGGCATTATTGACAATTTTACTGATTCGCCTCAAGAACTTATCCGCACTCTCGTTCAACGTTGGTGGGATACTCTTGAAAGCGATGCTTGCCGAGGCATTCCAAAGCTATTAACCTCTGAATCTCAAAATTTCCCAGAATTAGCAGCCTTTTACACAAGAGAATGTATTGACCCTGCCAAAAGAATGATTTATCGTGTTTTAGAATACGCTTTAAATAAAAAAGAAATTCGCCTTTTAAACATGGAAATGGCTTCAAGAGTCATATTCTTCATTCTCCACCAGTTGTTAGTGAATGCTCATTCTTTTGCTGAATACGACCCTTCTCCTGTCAGCACAAAAGCCATGTTAAATACAGTCGCTGACTTTATTATTCGGTCTGTTCTTAAAACGGAAACCAATTAAATGCGGGAAAACTATTCCCAACAGTTGTCAAAGCTGATTGAAAAACTTCAAAAAGAAGGCAAAGTCCCGCATCTCTTGTTGCACGCTTGTTGTGCCCCTTGCAGCAGTCATTGCCTTGAATATTTATCCAGATATTTCCGAATCACCGTTTTTTACTACAACCCAAACATTTCTCCAAAAGAAGAATATTCTCTTCGTATTGAAGAAATCAAGCGCTTTGTCAAAGAATTCAAAGCAGAAAATGAAATCACTCTCATTGAAGGCAAATACGAACCAGAGCGTTATTTTCAAACCATTAAAGGTTTTGAACAAGAACCTGAAGGTGGCAAGCGTTGTGAACTATGCTTTAAACTCCGGCTTTCAGAATCAGCTAAACTCGCAAAAGAATTAAACGCCGATTACTACACAACAACTCTTTCTATTAGCCCACTTAAAAACGCAGAACTTTTAAACCAAATTGGTAAAGAAGAAGGCGAAGCAGTTGGCATCACACATCTACCTTCAGACTTCAAGAAAAAAGGTGGCTACGCGCGTTCTATAGAACTTTCAAAAGAATACAACCTTTACAGACAAAACTTCTGCGGCTGTGTTTACTCTATGCAAGAAGCCAAAGAACGAGAAGCAAAAAAAATCGCAAAAGAGGAATTATGATTTTTGCTTTAATCGGCTCAATCACACTTGGGATTCAAATTTTACTTTACCTTCTTATGGTATTAGGTGTACCTATTGCATCTATCACTCTTGACGGCAAATACAAAGTTCTTCCAAAAGAATTCCGTGGGGCTTACTTAGCATCAATCGTTACACAAATCCTTATACTTTTAACATTACTACAGAGTGGCTCTATTTTATCTTTACCATTCCCAGGAATCATCACAAGAATTTTAGCCGTTCTCTTCGCTTTATTTTTAACATTCAATGCAATTAAAATTTTTGCCGCAGGTCAAAGCCCCGAACGAAAAATAATTTTCCCATTAACAGCCATTACCGCTTTATCCTTTTTTGCAACAATTTCAACTGTCCCCATATCACCATAAAAAGCTACATTACCAACATGAAAAAAGTTTTTGTTACAGGCGTTGCGGGCCAATTAGGTCACGATTTAATCATAGAACTATCTCAAAATAACATCGCCTCTATCGGAAGCGACTTACCCACAGAATATACTGGTTTAAAAGACCACGAAGCCATTTTAAAAATGCCTTATCGTTCTATGGATATTACAGACAAAGCCGCTGTCGAAAAAATCCTTTTAGAAGAATCCCCAGATGTTGTCATTCACTGCGCCGCCTGGACTGCAGTCGATTTAGCCGAAGAACCAGAACACCAAGAAAAAGTCCATAAAATCAACGCCGAAGGCACAAGAAACATAGCCGAAGCTTGCAAAAAACTCAACTGCAAAATGATTTACATAAGCACAGACTATGTTTTCAACGGACAAGGCGAAACTCCTTGGAACCCCGATTGCAAAGACTACCAGCCACTAAACGTTTACGGACAAAGCAAACTCGACGGAGAACTCGCCGTAAGTTCACTCCTTGAAAAATTCTTCATTGTTCGCATCGCTTGGGTATTCGGCAAAAACGGCAAAAACTTTATCAAAACCATGTTGCAAGTCGCAAAAAAACACGACACAGTCCGCGTTGTAAACGACCAAATCGGCACACCAACTTACACAAGCGACTTAGCCAAACTTCTCGTTGAAATGGCAAATAGCGAAAAATACGGCTACTACCACGCCACAAACGAAGGCGGTTACATCAGTTGGTTTGACTTCACAAAAGAAATCTACAAGCAAGCAGGTCTTTCTACAACCGTACTTCCAGTAACTACCGCAGAATACGGCATAAGCAAAGCCGCCCGCCCATTCAACAGCCGGCTAGAAAAATCCAAGCTCTCAGAAGCAGGCTTTTCAAGACTCCCCACTTGGCAAGACGCTCTTTCCCGCTACTTAAAAGAAATCGAAATTTAAACAAATTAAACTTCTTTGAATTTATATAAAAGGGAAAAGCCTTTCCCTAGTTCGCACGTTGTTGCTCACTACCCTTTCTGTAATGATAATTACAAAGAGTGCTTTAAGCCGCTGCATTGGCATTTATTTTTTCTATAACGCTTTTTATTTCAAGCCATAAATTCAAATCATCACTAAATACATCAACCACACTACCTTTATCTGTAAAAGGCGAATCTTGAAGAACTGAAAAATCCTTCATCATCCCATTTTGCACAATGTATTCTACAATCTGATTTATAAAATAAATTTGTCGGCTATCTAAATTTGCATTATCTAAAAATTTTGAAAAAGCTGTTTTTGCCGCATTCATATCTAAACCAACAATTTCTCTAACAAACTCTCCTAATGGCTTCGTTCCATATTCTGCTTCATATTCTCTTTTTGAGCCTAGTTCACCCCAAAGAATATTCTCTAAACTTAAAACATCATTTGCCGTTAACGGAATATTGGTTTTCAATTTTGCAATTACAGGATGATCTTGATTTTTACGCACATAATATTCAGCTTTCGCTTTATAATTATTCAATTCTTCTGATTCAAGATCGGCTTCATGATACTCCATTGATAAAATATCTTCTTCAAAATTTGTCTCATAAATTTTTCTTTCATTAACAATATATTTGACCAAATTCCGCAAATTTTCCCGAATCGTTTCAAAATCAGCAATCCCTGCTTTATCAACAAAATCCGTATGCAATATTTTATTAATCAATTCTGATTGAACCTGTATTTCTGGAATATTAGCCGTGCTGCTAATATTGCGAACAATTCGCAACAAATCCTTTTTCGCTTTTCCATATTTTTTCTGAACAAGGCAAGCTAATTCTAAACCAAACAGTAAAGCATCAAATCGCAAAGCACTAACATCATCATTATCTGGTAATATATATGGAGCTAACTCTTCTTTAACATTTAATGTGCTTTCATAAGTTAAAGCTTGATAGTTTTCTTTTACAGAATAAGTATCAACATATTTGATATGCTGTCTAATAGAAAAATTATTCCTATCCAATTCTTGGACTTTTTCAACCATTACATTTACAAGATTTTTTCTGTATTCAATAAGTTCCTCTTCTTGATACTGTAAATCTTGCAATTTATAAGCCATTTGAAATTCCAAATTAAAAATAGCTTCAGACAACGACATTGTAGTCGCCGAAGCTTTCCCCTTACTCATTCTAAAAAATTCAAAATTTCCACAAAAATCAAATATGTAAAATTTATTCTTATCTTCCCCATCTAACAAACCTTCACATGTTCGCGTCCCTCGCCCAATCATTTGCCAGAATTTTGCCTTGCTCATCACCTTTTTAAAGAAAACAAGATTCAAAACTTCAGGTACATCAACCCCTGTATCCAACATATCGACTGAAATAGCTATTTGCGGTAATTTATCAGCTTCAGAAAATTCGTCTATTGCGTCTTGAGAATATTTTATTTTATTATCAATCACTTTTGCATAATCGGCAAGATGCGGATAATTCTTATTAAACACTTTAAAAATTGCTTCTGCATGAAGATGGTTTTTTGCAAAAATAATTGTCTTCCCTATTTTTTGCCCATAATCAATTTTTATTCCATTTGTCATTAAAATATTCAAAACTTCTTTTATTGTACTTTCATTAAAAACCCAATCATTCAAAGCAGACGACTCTATTTTTTCAGGTAATTCTCCATCACGAGCAAAATTATGTTCATATTCTTCTTTTTCTTCTTCTGACAAATCATCATAAACAATGCCTTCTTCAATAAACTTAAGCTTTGTTTCTACAGATACAAAATCAACAAGGAAACCATCTTTTACTGCTTGAGCCAATTCATAACCATAAGTAGGCACTCCATTTTCCAATTCAAAAATTTCATATGTATTTTTATCTATTTCATCTTTAGGAGTTGCAGTCAATCCAACCAAAGGAGCATCAAAATAATTGAAAATATCCTTGTATTTATTATAAATAGAACGGTGAGCTTCATCACAAATTACTAAATCAAAATGACCACAAGTAAACAACTTTTCGTCATTCTCATTTTTTGCAGAATCAATACAATTCATCATTGTATTATATGTTGAAAAAATACAATGAGCTGTATAATTTTCTTTATCTTCAACTAAATTTGAACATGATAAATCAGGTAAAAAATTTACAAAATTCCTTTTTGCTTGAGTTACTAAAGAATTTCTATCAGCTAAGAACAAAATATTTTTTACCCAGCCATAATCTAAAAGAACTTTACACAATGCTATTATGGTTCTTGTTTTTCCAGAACCTGTAGCCATAACAAATAAAACTTTTCTGCGATTTTTCTTGTCAAAGCTATCGCATGCTGCTTTAATCGCGCCTTCTTGATAATAACGCCCTGCAATTTTTTTATCAATCGAAACATACGAAAGATTTTGTCGCAAAGCATGCAAATTAAACATTTTTTCTAAATCACTTTTTGAATAAATCGCTGCACAATTTCTTTCTGGATAACAGCCATCAATAATTCTGGTTTCAAATCCATTTGTTAAAAATACAACTGGTCGGCGATGGTATTTCTTTTCTAAATAATCTGCATATAATTTTGCTTGTTGTCTCCCTTGTGCCACATCAACACAAGTGCGTTTAGCTTCTATCACCGCCAAGGGTTTGTGAGAATCATCATAAAGAACATAATCCGCATAGCCAATACCTGATTTATTTGGCATTTCTAAAATTTCAACTTCATTAAGCCAGTTTTTACCTTCTTTCCATCCAGCATCAATCAACATCGTATCAATGTAAATTTTCCTGGTTTTGTATTCCGACAAATTAATAGGCTTTGGAACATAAGTTTCATATTGCTCTTTACGCCTTGCCGTAATTTCTTCTTTTATGTTTTTATTTTCTTCAATTAAAAAAGGTATAGAAAAAATGGAGTTTGATAGCGCTCGTTTTCCCAATTATGATTACAGAATATACCACACGCTTATAAAGAAGAGCGTAATTGAATTGCCTTTACTTTGTTCTCCGTCTGAATACAATGAAGCTTGCGCATTTTATGGTTTATTCCACACAATAGTTCCTTTAACAAACGGATATTATATTCTAGGAGAAAATAAAAAATATATTACCTGGGGATATTCTTCATATGCAGAAAATTCTACGACATACCATATAGAATTTCAGTCAAAAGAAAATTTAGAAAAACAGTATGCAATCATATTAACAGGTTTTTCAAAATCAGAAGCGCAGGAATTATTTGAATCTGTTATGCTTAAGTGATTTGAAATAAACACAATATTGGAGGTTAACAAAATGAAAACAAGGAAAATAAAATTATTGGTTATTTTAGTAGTATCAATTTTAATTGCTATTGCACCGGTATATCTCTTTTGCGTTGAATATCAAAAATCGGCTATATACAGAGACCTTTCCCAAAACGTGAAATACATTGATGATTTAGATATTTCTATTTATGAATTTCCTAACAGAGAATGTGCGGAAAAAGCAGCAAAAGACTTGGATGGAATTAATCAGTTCCAAA
>ERZ808043.74-NODE-74-length-20163-cov-3.999751_pt1 | contig 20163 bp, 19 predicted proteins | sample MGYA00380194_ERZ808043 | MGnify/ENA primary metagenome ERZ808043 (study PRJEB31490, sample SAMN06133370) | cow dung metagenome | isolation source: H3 | host: cow | place: China: Chengdu | collected 2015-05 ...
TACGTTTCTTGAAAAAAAAGGATAAGAAAATGAAACCAGAGAATAACGTCTCCAGTCGTCGCCGGCGAACGCAGATTTGCAACGGGCATCACGATGCACGTTTACCGCTGCCCCGAAGGCGGTGGCTTGCATATCACGAGTAATCAAAGACAATGGTAAGACCAAGTAAAAGGAGGCCCACTATGGCACAACCACAAAACGACAAGAATGGCGCAGGATGGCCCACAGGACACGGCGGAGGCACAGGCCCTTCCGGCGGTGGCCGCGGGAATAACAATCTTCGCAAATAAAAAAGTCCGCTTAACAGACAGGAATCAGCGAAAATTTCACATCTGACTAAACGGACCCTGCAAAAATAGCTTTTTTTTGCAGTCATTTGCGATAATCGGGCGTTGCGAATAGCAACGCCTTTTCCTTTTTCTGAAAATTATCTATTTTCAAAATGTATGAATAAAGGTGACTTGAAGAGAAAAATAGGCGATTTGGAAGATGGACGGAAAAAATCAAATTGTGGACAAAAAGCCTCTGTTGCCCGAAATCCATGATGCGGTTCAGGCTATCAAGATGGCGATACTGAAAAGCCAGGCGAATGCGGCACAGTCGATTAACGGTGAGCAGCTCTCGCTGTACTATGGCATAGGCCGTTTTGTTGCCGAAAATTCACGGAAGGCCTTTTGGGGGACTGGCGCAATTGAAAACATCAGCCGTCAGCTGAAGAGCGAGTTGCCTGGGTTGAAAGGTTTTTCGCCAGAGAATATCAAGCTGATGAGGCGCTTTTATGAGGCCTGGCAAACTATTGATGCCAAATCGGTAGTCCGGGCTACCGATTTGCAGGAATCCCCACAAAAGACTGTACGACAGCTTCGCCTTACGAACGACGAGGAATTCCCCGTCACGGCATTCCTGAACATTTCGTTTACGCACCATGTCGCCATCTTTCGCTATGCGAAAGGGTATGATGAACGGAAGTTTTACATCCAGTTGGCCTACCAGCAACGGTTGAAGGCGGATGAATTGGAACAGATAATCAAGGTGGACACCTATAACCACCGTGCGAACCTTCCCAACAATTTTTTCAAGGCTATTCCCGACAAGGCTCTGGCCATGCGGACGATGCAAATGTTCAAGGATTCGTATCTTCTGGATTTCATCAATGTGGAAGATATCGATGTTTCGGACCCGGTGGATGTGGACGAGAAGGTTATCGAGAACAAGATCGTGATGAATATCAAGAATTTTATCATGACCTTTGGCCGTTCTTTCACCTACAAGGGACATCAGGTGCATTACGATAAACTTGGGCACGACCATTGGATAGACCTGCTGTTTTACAACCGGGAATTGCAATCTTTGGTGGTGGTAGAGTTGAAAAAGGGACAGTTCAAGCCTTCTTATCTTGGACAGCTGGCGGCATACCTGCGAATTCTTGATGACGAAGAAAAGTTGCCCAATGAAAATCCGTCTGTCGGGATTATCCTTTGCAAGAAGGCAGACAAGGCGTATGTGGAATATGTGTTGCAGGATTACGTGAAGCCGATGGGAGTGGCCACCTACCAGCAGATGCAGGATCGTTTGCGTGAATTGCTCCCGCCCGAAGAAGATATGAAACGCCTTCTTTCAGAAGAGGAACCAAGCTAGGGTACGGACGTGATAAGACGGGAATAGTAAAAATTTGAGGTTTGCTGAATGCAAGATCCAAAACAGATTTTAAAAAATGTTTTTGGGTACGAATATTTTCGTCCGTTACAAGAAGAAATTATAAATCATATTCTTTCTCGCAAGGATGCCTTGGTGCTTATGCCAACTGGCGGCGGAAAGTCTATTTGTTATCAAATTCCAGCCTTGGTTTTTGATGGGACAGCAGTAGTCATTTCTCCATTAATTTCTCTTATGCAAGACCAGGTGGATGCGCTCAATGCGAATGGCATTGCTGCTGCAGCACTTAATAGTACTAATAGTGAAGATGAAATTTTTGCTATTCGTACTCAATTTAAGTTGGGAAAAATAAAAATTCTTTATATTTCGCCGGAACGCTTGCAAAGGGAAATTCCATGGATGCAACAGGTGAAGATTTCCTTGTTTGCTATTGATGAGGCTCATTGTATATCTCAATGGGGGCATGATTTCAGGCCTGAATACACGCAACTTGGATCGCTTCGTCAGGAATTTCCGAATGCGACAATTGTTGCTTTGACCGCAACAGCTGATAAATTAACGAAGGAAGATATTGTAAAACAGCTAAATCTGAGAGATTACAAACTATTTGTAAGTTCGTTTGATCGTCCGAATTTAAGTTTAGATGTTCGTCGGGGATATACGAGTCGAGAAAAACTGAGGGCAATTATCGCGATTATATCGAAACATGAGAACGAATCGGGAATTGTCTACTGTCTATCGCGTAAAAATACGGAAATGGTGGCGGCAAAGCTTGTCAGTGAGGGCGTTTCTGCCGAAGCATATCATGCCGGGATGTCGCCAGAAGAACGAAATAAGATTCAAGAAGATTTTATTAACGACAGGATTGATGTCGTTTGCGCTACTATAGCGTTTGGGATGGGAATAGATAAAAGTAATGTCCGTTTTGTTATACATTACAATTTGCCAAAGAGCATAGAAAGCTTTTATCAAGAAATTGGTCGTGCGGGTCGCGACGGACTTCCTTCTGAAACTGTTCTTTTCTACAATATTCAGGATATGATAACGCTTAGGAGCTTCGTTAGCGATAGCGGACAGAAAGAGATTAACTCCGAAAAACTTGACCGTATGCAGGAATACGCTGATTCTTTGGTGTGTCGCAGACGTATCTTGCTCAACTATTTTGGAGAATACAGCAACCAAAATTGTGGAAATTGTGATGTGTGTAGGTATCCGCCCCAGCGATTTAATGGATCCATTCTTGTACAAAAGGCTCTTTCTGCAATAAAACGTTCTGGAGAAAAGATTGGTTTTACTACGACTGCTGAGATTCTTAAAGGAATTCGCAGTGACGAAATTGTCAGGAACGGTTATGACAAAATGAAGACCTTTGGCATAGGTGAGAAGACGACGCTCAAACATTGGCGAGACTACTTGCTTCAAATGTTGCAACTGGGTTATATAGAAATTGCCTACAATGAGTTCAACCATCTTAAGATAACACAGAGTGGCTATGATGTTCTTTTTGGAAAAAAGGAAGCCGAGCTTGTTGTCGTAAAAGATACGGAAACAAAAAAAGAAAATAAGCTCAAGGCGATATTGTTCAGACCGTCAAAAACCATTCAACCTCAGTCGACAAATGTCTCGGTAGGTAACGAAGAAAAAGCGTTGTTTGATTCCTTAAGAAAGGTTCGCAAGGAGATTGCTGACGAAAATAGTTGGCCTGCGTATATTGTTCTTTCTGACAGAACCTTGAAGGAAATGGCAACGTCAAGACCCAAAACAATTGACGATTTGTATGGTATTTTCGGCTTTGGTGAACGGAAAATAAAAAATTTTGGTCAGAGATTTGTAAATGCGATATTGGAGTATTTGAAACACAATGAACTTTCCAATGTTTCTTTGGTTGCTGATGGCGTAGGTTCAAAGGATGACGTAAAAGACCTCTCGTATATCGATGCGCAAAAGGCCCTTTACGCAAAAGCGTATGCGCCGTGGACTGCTGAGGATGATGCCATGCTGGAGGAAAAATACAGGCAGGGTTTATCAATAAGAGTCTTGGCGGAAACGCTGGAACGAGGTACGGGTGCAATTCGTTCAAGGTTGAAAAAACTGGGATTGATAGAAAAAGATTGAGTTGTAAATTGTTTAGATAATCAAGGAGTTTTATATGTCCACAGAAAACAATTTCGATTGGATTCCGTTCTACGAAGAATTGGCTCAAATTCTTCTAGGTTACAAGGATAAGCGCAAAGAATTGGCGGCACTGGTTGAGTCTATTTTTGAAGGAATTGATGTTAAAAAACCTAAGTTAGAAAGCGAATCTGCTTTCTTGAATGATATAGATCCATTTACAGTATTTGGTCTCTTTAATCGTCAGGGTATGCTTCCTGAAAATCGACTTAGTATTCTTGCAAAAGTAAAAGAAGTGTTTGCTGTACAAGAGAAAGTTCCATCTGCGTTTGATGGCATACCTACGGTGTTTCCCTTAAAAGCTTGCTATTACAATTTTAAAGAAAGCGAGGGAGATGCTGAAAATAAGGATATAGATACTTTATGGAATCTTTTTACGAATGCGTTATTGTACAAAGAAAATCAAACTGTTGAGAATGTGGATGCTTTTTGCAACTCATATAATTTATCTATAAAGATTAAGAATAACGCTTATGGAAAAATTACAATAGGACTATATTGGATTGCTCCAGATTTTTATTTGAGTTTAGACAGCCGAAATGAACCATACATTTATGAATCTAAGAATCTTCCTGATGACATTGTGGCTAGTTTGCCTTCTCAAAAATGTGGCTTTGGTGCGGAAGATTATTTGAAAGTTTTGCAGAAAATAAAAGAGTTTCTGCGTAGTGACCGCAGTACGTCGCATAGTTTGCAGGAATTGTCTTATGATGCTTGGAAAACTTCTAGTGAAGATGGCCATGAATCGGAAGAAAAAGGTTTAGGTAGTTCAAAAAAACGTGAACGTCAGTATTGGGTCTATTCTCCAGGCAAGAATGCGTCTAATTGGGAAAATGACAATAAAAATGGAGTGATGTCTGTTGGGTGGGGCGCAGTTGGTGATTTAAGAAATATCAATGACTACGAAGAGCTTCGTTCAAAGGTTAAGGATTTCTGGGGCAATCAAGAAAGTTCATACAAGAATGATACTCGATGTCTTTGGCAACTTTCTAAAGAAATTATGCGTGGGGATATCGTTTTTGCGAAGAAAGGAATGAAAAAGATAATTGCATGCGGCGTTGTTCAAGAAGATTATGAATATAACGAGTCCCTTGCCGAAAAAGGAAAGGATGCCTATATCCATTGCTGTAAAGTTAATTGGGTTGATGTTCACGATTATGAAACGCAAGGCAAGTTTGCAATGAAAACACTTACGAACATAACCCGCTTCAAGGATACAGTTAAGGATTTGATGGAACAATATGATGTAGACTTGCCGTCAATTGCGGAATCTGTTTCTAAGTCGAATGATTCTTATTCTCGGGAGAATTTCTTGAAAGACGTCTTCCTGAGTGAAGAACAGTATGATGTCTTGAAAGAGTTGTTGCTTAGAAAAAAGAACATTATTTTGCAGGGCGCTCCAGGCGTTGGAAAAACGTATATGGCAAAGCGGCTTGCTTATTCAGTTATGGGTGAAAAAGATGAAGATCGTGTTAAGTTGATTCAATTTCACCAGAGCTACAGCTACGAAGATTTTATAGTGGGTTATAGGCCTAGCGAGGATAGTTTTGGTTTTGAACCGCACTATGGTTCTTTCTATAACTTCTGTGAAGAGGCTAGAAAGGAACCGGATAAAGAGTATTTCTTCATCATTGATGAAATAAATAGAGGAAATGTTAGTAAAATTTTTGGCGAACTATTCATGATGATTGAAAAAGATTATCGCGGTGAAAAAGTTTTGCTTCCGTATAAAGATGAAGAATTTTCGGTTCCGCCAAATATTTACATTATCGGTATGATGAATACCGCCGACCGAAGCATTGCAATGATTGATTATGCTTTGCGAAGGAGGTTTTCCTTTTATGACGTCAAACCGGCGTTTGATTCTGTAGGATTCAAAAAAATCTTACAGAATGTTCAAGATGAACGTTTAAATAGGCTGATTCAGGTCGTTGTTGATTTGAATAATGCCATAGCGGATGATGGAACTCTAGGCGAAGGGTTTGCTGTCGGACATAGTTATTTTACGAATGCGGAATTTGAATCAAATCCCAAGTGGCTCAATGCCGTTGTCGAATTTGATCTTGTCCCTCTCTTGAAGGAATATTGGTTTGACAATAAACCGGAAGTAGATCGATGGAGTGAAGCCCTTCGAACTGCAATCAAGTAATATCCCGATAAAGAATGTTTACTATATGCTTGCCTATGCATTTAAGTGCCTTAGGACGGGTGTATTCAAAAAATTGTCAAGCGAATCATTTGACAATATTGAAAATTTATTTGCTGAAATACTGATTCTTGGTTTGCGTCCTTTAGTCAAGCAAGGACTGCTTCGCGGATACGAAGAAATTTCAGATGAACTTTCTTCTCCTCATGGGCATTTAAATGTGTCAGAAACGCTTAAAAGTGGAACTTTGCTAAAACGAAAAATTGTTTGTACGTTCGATGAGTTTACGGAAAACATAGAGTTCAACTGCATAATCAAAACAACTTGCATTTATCTGAGCTCTTTACGAGAAGTTGATTTGGAAAGGAAGACGAATCTTCGTAAATTGATGGGAAATTTTATGAAGGTTCAACCAATAGATCTGCATTTGGTTGATTGGAACAAAAGATTCAATCGTAACAATCAGACTTATAAGATGCTAATCTATGTCTGCCATTGGCTGTTCAAAAAAAGAATTCAAAATGAGCGGAATGGAACTAAACAAGGAAGTTCTTTAATAGAAGAACAGCAATATTGTCGCCTTTACGAAAAATTTATATACGAATACTATCGTCAAGAATTTGCGACTAAAATATATGTGAGTGCAATGCATGTAAATTGGCAGTTGGATAATGGATCTGATGACTTGTTTCTGCCTGATATGAAAACGGACATAACATTGCGATGTGGGTCAAAAATGCTGATTATCGATGCGAAGTATTATGGACGCGAAATGCAAAGTCACCACGATGCATCTACAATTCGTTCAGGGCATTTGTATCAGATATTTGCGTATGTAAAGAATAAATCCTTCGAGCAGAAAAATATGGATGTATCGGGGATGCTGCTTTATGCAAAAACAAAGGATAACAATGATCTTGACCAAACGTATCTTATGAGCGGAAATAAAATTGCTGTAAAAAATTTGGACTTGAATAAGGATTTTTTGGAGATAAAAAAGCAACTAGATTGTGTTGTGGAACAATTTTTGCGGGGATAAAAGATGTGCTATCAAGAGTTATTGGAAAATGTAGAAAAATATTACAAGGAACATAAAACAGATTTTGAGTATCTGTCTGATGATGAAAAAATAAAAATAGAGATCCTCTTTGGTAAAGTTTACGTATCAAAGGGAGTTGTGAAAACTGTATGGTCTTTGTGTTATATAAACATTCTACATTATGCTACTTTTATGAATGGCGTGAAGCCAAATACTCCTACTATAAATCCGAATTTTCAGATTGGAGGTCGCAAATTGCGACCTCCAATGCAGACAAGATGGGGCTACGCTATGCTCCATTCGTCTTTCCAGAACAGGGGGTAGCGATGCTGTCATCTGTTCTAAAAAGCGAATCCGCTATTAGAGTAAATATCGCCATTATGCGGGCGTTTGTTCAGCTTCGTCACTACATGATGGGAAGCGAAGGTGTCGTTAACCGCCTTGTCCACGTGGAAAGCAAAGAAATTGAGCAGGATCGGCGCCTTCTTGAACATGACCATAAAATAGACTCACTTTTCGAGGCTATGGACCGCAGAGAAACTGAACTCCAAAAGGTCATGGAAAATTTCATTGATCCCTCGACTTTTAGGCATTTCTTGATTTTAAACGGGCAAAAGCTGGATGCCGACATCGCCTATACGCAGATTTACAGTATGGCGAAGAAGTCTATCATAATTATCGATGATTATATTGGGGTCAAAACACTCGACCTTTTGCGCGGAATCGCCAAAGGGGTTTCCGTAACAATCTATAGTGATGAAAATGGTTATGAATCGTTAACTGAACAGATTCAGAAAGATTTCTTGAAGGCTCGCCCTGATGTTAAATTCAACAAGAAAAAAACGGAAAAAAAGTTCCACGACCGCTACATTTTTCTAGACTACGGATTAAAAGGCGAAAAGCTTTTCCACTGCGGAGCCTCAAGCAAAGACGCTGGCAATAAAATCACCACCATCATGCAAATTGAAAATACTGAAATTTATCATATACTGATGGAAAAATTGGCAATCAATTCTCGTTTATAATACTGTATGGTTTTCCCATTTCCTTTATACGGCGGATGTTTTCGCTAGTACCTTTACTTTTTCCGTCCCAAATCATGAGAGCCTGGTCGCAATCGCAAGCCATTTGTATATCTTTAACATAATGGAATGCGCTCCCTGTAAGGCCTTTGGCGACTTCTGCACAAGAACGCACTTTTGCTCCCGTAACAAAATTGTTTCTTGGCGATTCACCACTGCAATAGATAGTTACGTTGCAGTACCCCTTGGATTCCAAATATTTTTGTACTGCCACGTCAACGCCGTAACAATCGCCGATAAGAATTTCATCGTTGTTTTTGACGAATTGTTCAATTAATATTTTTGCTAAGTCTGGCAACTTTGAAATGGATTTCGATCCGGATATAAATTTCATAGAGCCTCCTTATAGAATTATTGATTTTATTAGCTCTAGCAAGTTAAAGTTGTCTTTTGAAAAATGATGGTCTTGCCCAGGAATGATGGAAATACGGACATTTTCGCGTTCGTATAATTTGAGGAGACCCGCCAAACGAGCCGATGGATCAAGGCTTCCGAAAACGAAAGCCATTATTTCGCCTGTGAATTCCTGAGTACATCGACATAATTTTATCGTGTTGATCATAAGCGGCGGATTGATTAACAAAAAACGGCTAACTTGCGGAAATGAAGCGTATCTCAAACATCCGATTGATGCCCCTTTTGACATTCCCATGAAATAAATTTTAGTTGCATCAGTGATTTCAAATTCCGATTGAACTATTTTGGCGAATTGTGCTATTTGGTCTATTTCAACCGATGGTGTGGATGCACATACAACTGAAAATCCAAACTTGTCTCGCAATTCGCAGGCTAGTTTCAGATACTTGTTCTGGTAACCATAAATAGAGCCGTCTTGGCCTGTTTTAATTAGAAATATTTTCTGACGGTCTCTGCTAAAAACGAAACCGTAATCAATACGAGAATTTTCGCAGGATTTGACTAAATCAAATGTTAATGTTGTACGATTCATAATGTTTCCTTTTTATATCCTAAAATTAAACTTTCTCTATGACAAATAATGACATGATTTGGAGAATGGTGAAAAGAAAGGCGAGTAGTTATTGATTTTCCACAGCAACGCCCCTCCTGGCTGATACACGATAATTTCATTCTTTTCTCCTTCCCCTGCAGACATGCAAAAAACTACGAAACTTTAAAATTTAAAATTTGCTCATATGAGCATTAACAATATCAGCTCTGTAAATAGCTATTATCAAGAGACTGGACAAAAAATTTCACAATATATAAATCATGACATTATTTGTCGCAATAAAATAGTAATTTTAGCGAATAACGCTTTTACGAAAAAACTTAAAAGTTTGCAAAAATGGAGCCATGATGACTAAAATTTTATCTTGCGCACCGCAGTGGGATATCCTTGAAAAATTCTATACCGTTTTCGATAAAGGTCGCAAATGCGGCTGCGTTGAACAATGGCACAAAGAAATGCCAAAGAGTAGGCTCGAACAGGAATTATTCATAACTAAAATCCACACCGAATTTTTGAATGACCGCCGTGAAAAACTGAACAAGGATTTCCGCTGGACATTCACGAATATGAAAAAGCTCATCACGATTGATCAACGAATCCGCGAGCTCAACAACGAAATCAGCCACACCTTCAACAACATAAAAAAGGATATCGCCGGACTTGTCGCACAAAATCATAAGTGGTATAAAAAATACGAACTCGAAGCTGAAATTTGTCCCGCAAACAATTGGAGCATCGCTGGCGAACATGAATACATCAGCGATTTACTTTTCTGGTATGCCAATTGGGATTCAATCAATATCTTGGCAAATACAAACGAAGACAATCACGAAAACCACAAAGCATATAACATTCCGGCTTGTAAACAAATGATGCTTATAGACAAGTTTGTCGAAGATGGTGTTACTTGGGAACTCGATACATTGCTCTACGATACCGATGCTAGCCTATACAGTTTCTGGGATATTGTGCGGTTTCGACCGAAGCAATTTGAAGTGAGATACAAGCTGAATTTTTAGAAAAAAGCGAGGTCTTATGAGAGGACGATATATTTATCAGTTGGCAGCAACGATACTGCCGAATGGGCTGGGCAATGACACCGTTGACCATGATCTGGGGATTTTCACGTCGCTACGCACTGCCGAAAAAATCTTGGGAGATTATGTCGAGAGTGGAAATTTCTATTGCCCGGTCTATAGTTTTTCCATCATGTTCCTGCCTGTCAATGACGATCTGGAATATGAATCCGAGCGGCGAATCAACGTCTATTCGCCCGATGGCAAATTGCAACTTTCGGAATTCAACATGATGTCCTGTAACGGAGCGTGGAGTAAAAATCTAAATATAGACCTTCGCGCCGTCATCGACACCGGCCCCAGCAAAAAGCCTTATTTCACGCTATACAACCATTGGCGCCGAGGACTTGCGACCAAGTGCGCGCGCATCTCTTTTTTGGACCCCAAATACGAACTAGGGTCCTCGTATAACAAATCTGTCTGGTTCCTGGATGACAACGAAAAAGAAATGCTCATGGATTTCCTAGAAACAAAATGCAAGAACATGTTTAGCGACAAATGTACGAACAACTGGATGCGCATCATTGGGGCATTCAACAACGAAGTCCAAGGAGACGAGGACAGCCGCATCCTGCCCTACGATTTGCCTATCCCCAATTACAACAAACTAGAACCGTAGTGAAAACTTTCCTTATGGGCGTTCCCCTAGCGGGTCGGGCCATACTCGCGCGTCGCCCGCGCCGCGCTCACCGAGCCTTGCTTACGCAAGTCTCCTCCCTTCGGGTAACTGTCCCTAACGCAGAATGCATAAAGATGTTCCAAGTTGGAGTAATTTTGTTGAATTTTTGAAAGAAAATGAGTGTAGATATTAGAGAAATAAACATCAAAAAGGATAAAAAATGGCTTTACTTTCTACTCAGCGTTGCATCAAAAATGGAACTAAAAGGTGTGGAACGCAACAATTAAGTTTTGACTCTATTTTTGCAGAGGGAAAATTGCAGGACTTAGTTATTGTTTCTGCTTTTACGGATATTGATTTTATAAAAAAAGCCAAAAGACGATTTATAAGAAATTTGGATAAACGTAGTTATGGTCGTTTTGCGGTTTATCTAGATGCTTGTGCGAGTAGGTATTACTCGTCAGATGATGTAAAAAAGAAACTAGATGATTTGGCGAAAAATATCAATAACCAATTTAATGAAAAAAGCGGAATATATTTGGTGAATTGTTCGGCTTTATTTCATTCTAAAGTTATTATAAGTGAATCTGCTTCTGAAAAGAAAATTACTCTTGGCTCAATTAATTTTACAAATAGAGCATTTGAACAGAATGAAGAGATAGCTTTATCATTCTGTTGGAAAAGTAAAGATGAAAAAGAAAAACGCCGAAATGAAGTGGCTCTAAAAAATAATCTTGAGAAATATATATCCTCTTTAAAAATTGAGAAGATTCCGATAAAAAAGAAACAAAGTGAAGTTCCTTCGATTCGTTCGCAACTTCTTAAAGGATCTCTTTATTATGAGCTTAAAGAACAGAATTCGTTTAGATTTTCGCTTAACCTTCCTGACAGCTATTTAAAATATCGTAACAAAAAAAGAGAAAATGATGATGCTTTTCCTTTGGCTATAAAAACATCGAACGTAATAACTCTAGAATATTTACTTGAAAGCTTGAAAATAAAGTTGCCTTTTTTTGAAGATAATTCATTAAGAAAAAAATGGAAATCATATGCCATAGAAACGTGTTTTGGTTTTTGGGTACCTTTGGGATATAGACCTTGTGTTGAAAAAGACATAAAAAAAGTAATGACAGACAAGTTGAGGAAAATGAGGGATTTGTTCTATGAAGTTCGTAAACACAAAAATGAATTATTGAATGTTTTTGTTGAAAAATTAAACATTATTAAATCTGATTGGAAAACTTTTATAGAACATTCAAGAAAATACGATGAAACATGGCGACTGCATGAAAATGACGATGTTTTAAGTCTTGGCAAAGATTGGTTAGAATCCGTGTTAACACGAATTAACCCCGAAGAAAAAAAGTATGAGGATTTCCGTACACGTTTATGCAAAGGTGTTGGTGAAACCAAGGTGCCAGATGTATGGAGTGATGATCCTGCTTCAGCAGAGGATTTTGAAAAATCGTTATGCGATTCTATAAAATACTATTTATCAACCAAAAATAAGCAAATGAAAAAAATTTGTTCAGCAGTAAATTCCGTCTTAGGAAATGATGTGACGGATGTAAGTGACAAACAATTACTGGATGCTTTTTGTAAGGCTAAATTTGTGGGAGAGGAATAGAAGACAAATTATATGCATTCTATTCCATTTAAAAACAGTGACTTTAATTAATTTTTAGAAACCATTTTCCCCGATAGGTTCTACCATCGGGTTTTTCTTTTTCTCGATACTTTATTGGTGATTCTTTTTGAGGGTCGTATATTTTTAGAGTTGTTTTATTTCGCTTTGCTACGATCCAATGCCAATTTCTTGTTTTTGGACTGTATCGGACCGCTACTAAATTCAGTCCTTCAATATTATCCCACGAGGAAAAATTTTTAAAAGCATTCCTTCGAGAAAAACCACATTTTGTAAGTAATCTCAGAATATCCTTTTTGTTGGTTCTAGAATCTGTCTTTACTGTTTTGGGCTCCCATTTAAATAAATCTATTGCTTTTTGGATTACAACAGTAAGTGATTTTTCTGCAATCATTGCAACACAGGCAATGCCGCATAAAGTCGAGTTTTGTGGTTGGCGGATTAAACGCATTTTGATTTTTCCTGAATAATTACTATTGTCCACTATAAATTTAAAATAATGTCTTGAATACACCCCAATATCACACATATCCCTTGGATTGTGATTTGATTTCAAAAGCGATTATCTATGGTGCAGTCCGTGCTGTTAAATGCATCGCAGGTTGTCATTTCCGTTTTGTCGCTAGATCCATTGGGGTGGCTTTGAAGCGTTTTAGCCGATCTGACAAAATTTCTAGACAACTGATTGCAAAGAACCTCGCTTGAAGCGGAGTGGGCTGCACACAATATGCGATAACCTATGTCAATCATAAAAATACATCGCTCAAACGACAAATAATGTCGTAAATGAAATTATTTTAACTGGTGAAAAACTAAAAAAATTGTTTGGAATTTTTTAGTTTCCACGACAGTATTTGTCGCAACAAATGTTTATTTTTGAAAAGTGTGTAAAAATGGAGAATCTATGCGTTTAGACGAAATTGAACAACTCTGTAAGGATGAGGAAATCGTTTCAAAGCGAAAGACCGAAACTATGCAGCGCATGTACGAGCGCCAGAAAAAGCAGAACGAAGAATTTGCCTGGTCTCCAGAGAATGTTGCAAAAATAATTCACTTGAATGACAAACTTTGGGCTTTGATGCACGAAGCAGACCGTATCGGGAAATCAATTCACGATGATATTCAAAAGATGATTGACGACGGGAAAAATTACTACGATAAAATAATCCAAGTAGAAGTTGGCATATTCTATCAAAGTTCCGAAGGACTGGCTGCAGGCGCAGATTGGCGAACTTTGTACGATTCCGTCGCACCACTAACCTATGCAAACGGTTATGACCTAGAGAATGTGGGCGATATGGATCTCAGTGTGCCGATGAATTGGAATGTCGGTGTTTTTAGTCGCCCTGAATTTGAAAATATCTATATCTGTTTTTTGATGCATTGGCATTTTAATCGCGGGCTCTATTCCCTGCAAGATGCAATTACCATGAACCCGGATAAATTTCATATTAGCACTACAATTCATAACGAACTGATTTTGGCGTAGAACCTCTTGACAATTGATTTTCAAGAATTTATATTTATAGTGAACAAATGTGTAGTCTTGTCTTTTTTGCATGTAGACGAGAAGGATTTTAAATGAAGAAAGAAGTAAAGGTGATTGCCGAGTCCGAATTTTCCCTGATAGACGAAAATATGCTCAAGTCACGGATATATACTATTCGCGGGCTCAAGGTTATGCTTGACGCTGATTTGGCAGAGATTTATGGGTATAGCACCAAAGTTTTTAATCAGCAGGTTAAAAACAACATCGAAAAATTCGATGAAGATTTTCGCTTTCAGTTGAATTCGGAGGAAATTGAAGAACTTTCAAGGTGCAAAATTTGCGCCTTGAACATGGAATCTGAAAACATCGAATCTTCAAGGTCAAAATTTTTGACCTTGAACAAGGGTTCTCGCGGTTCAAACATAAAGTATGCTCCATACGCATTTACCGAACAGGGCGTTTATATGCTCATGACGGTTCTTAAGGGCGAACGGGCGACGGCGCAAAGCAAGGCTCTTATCCGCCTTTTCAAGCAAATGAAGGACTACATCATTGCAGAAAATCGGAATTTATTGGGTTATGACGGTATTGCCCAAATTGCCGTGCAAACGGAGAGGAACACCAAGGATATTGCAGTCATTCAGTCCGATCTTCAAAAGGTCATGGAAAACTTCGTCGATCCTTCGACTTTCAAGCATTTCTTGATTCTAAACGGGCAAAAGCTGGACGCCGATGTTGCCTATACACAGATTTACGGTATGGCGAAGAAGTCCATCACTATTATCGATGACTATGTCGGGGTCAAAACTCTCGACCTTTTGCGCGGAATCGCCAAGGGCGTTTCCGTAATGATTTATAGCGATGAAAATGGCTATGAATCGCTGACTGAACAGATTAAGAAAGATTTTTTGAAGGCTCGTCCTGATGTTAAATTCGACAACAAAAAGACGAAAGAAAAGTTCCACGACCGCTATATCTTTCTGGACTACGGATTAAGAGGAGAAAAACTTTTCCACTGCGGCGCATCAAGCAAAGATGCTGGCAACAAAATCACTACCATCATGCAGATTGAAAACACGGAAATTTATCATGTACTGATGGAAAAACGTAACGCTACTTAATTTTTAGATACCACTTTCCCCGATAGGTTCTGCCATCGGGTTTTTCTTTTTTTCGATATTCTATTGGTGATTCTTTTTGGGGATCGTATATTTTTAGAGTTGTTCTATTTCATTTTGCCACTATCCAATACCAATTTCCTGTTTTGGACTTGTATCGAACGGCCACTAAATTCAGTTCCTCAATATTATCCCAGGAAGAAAAATAAGATCGTCAACCGCTATTTTTAAGGCCATTTTCCGCATAAAAGACATTGATTGCGATGCCAAAAGCTGTTTTTTTTCGATTATACGGATTAACCTAGCAACAACTTTCAAAATAAAGTGCGGCCACAAGAGGAGCGTTCCAGTTAATTGCGGTTTCGTTACTTGCAAAGGATACGCGTTCATCGGTATACGAGAAACCTGGTTGTGGGCCAGGATAATGCGGAAAGCGATGCAAGTCCTGGCGATCGGCATTGATTCCGCCAGCAACTAGTCCAGGAACAGGTTCATCAATTCCGTCAGAATGGCTGATTCTGTGGTGTAAAAATTTCGGAGAGCTCCAAGCAGAGCCTGTTACAAAGCAACGATCAACAGGGTTTTTGCCAAAAATAAAATCAAGCATTGTCTTTGCGCAGTTCACATAAGACAAAGAAGGAGCCCAACTATTTACCAAAAAGAGCGTAAGCGCATGGTTTGCCACATCGCCATTAGAACCCCAAACAAACCGCCGAATCGCAAGATGGTAAGCATCTTCGCTAGCAAGGCGCACAATATCATCGGCAACAGTTTTCAAAGCATTACGAGCTTTCGTCTGCAAATCAAGGTCATAAGATTGCAATGCAAGAGCTATCCAACCAAGATTTTGCGTATCGCGCCAGTCTAACCCAAGCGACGGAGGGCATTTTTCCATATCGACAAGAATTAAATCTCTCAAGTTTTTCAACGAACTATTTAAAACATTCTCGCTTTTTACACCTTTGCCAATTTCCCGAAAAAGCATGGCGCGAGCCCAGAAAAATTCATCGTCATAGCGTTCATCGCCATAGCCGCCACTCCCTTCAGTATTATGTGGGTAAGTGACATCAGGATTTTTTAAAGCCCAAATATAAGCTCGGATAGCAGCTGTAAGACATTGTTCTGCAAAAGCTGAATCCACATTCTGGAATACGCGATGCGCTTCTGCAAGAGCCCCGGCAAAATTAAGAGTTGAAGTTGTGGACTTGCCTAAAATTTGGCGTTTCTGCGCTTCGTCAGATTCAGTTGGTGTCACAAAGCCATCCCAGCGAATGGGAGAAACCTTGAAAAATACTCCGCCATCTGTATCTTGCATCCGCAAAAAGAATTCCAGTTCAAAACGAATTTCATCAAGAAGATTTTCACGAAATAAAGACAAGTCTAACGAATTATTTGCTGCAGAATCTATGTTAAATTCGCTTTTCCGTTTTTCTGTAAATTCTGCCACAAGCAAAAGTGTTGCAACCGAAACACCACCATTCACGATATACTTGCCATAATCACCTGCATCATACCAGCCACCATGAGCATTCCATGAGCCTTTACGATTCATGCTCGGGTGAAATTCTATGCAATCATCTAAATGGGCTTTTGGCCTAGCCCACTTCCCGGCCTTATCTGCAGGCAATTCTACACCGCTACGCTGAAAATAAAACGACTTGAGCGTCAAAAAAAGCAAATCAGGCAAAATGTTATCTGCTATTTCAAAAGAATGGGTTTCCGCAAGAATTTTCCCGCTATCATTCACGCGGATTCTAAACTTGCCTTTCATTTTTAATGCAGAAAAATCGCCTTTCCACACCCATTCATCGGTATAAGAGCAAACAGTCTTTTCAGACATTTGCCCTGAATACATGACAAAACCATTTTCTGAAACAATATCAAAAGCTGGCATCACTCCTTTTACAGATGCCAATGTGGAATCGGCCGCCAATAAGAACACTTTTGGCGAATTCGGAGCATATCCAACATGATTATAACGGACTTTAAAATCCATGGCCTAAGAATAATTTTTTTAACACCCTAATAATTAATAGAATAAGCCAATTCCGTATACAAAAATAAACAGAAGGCTAAATGAAGACTCTAGTCAAGATTAAAAATCAGCCACTTATTTCGTTCAAAAAGAACCAATAATTAATTTATTTGTAAAAAAAACTATCCAGTAAACATTTTTATTCTGTTCTCTTTTCACTATAAACAAAAACAGAATATATTACGAATAATGTTTTTGAGGTGTATATGAAAGCAAAATTCATTTTAGCATTAGGGCTTGCCTTGTTATCTACTGAAGCCTTCAGTTCTGTTTATTACGTCGCAGTCGATGGAAGCGATTCTAACGCAGGGACAAAAGAAAAACCCTTTGCTTCTCTCAATAAAGCAAACAAAGTAGTTAGTGCTGGCGATACCGTATGGATTCGTGGTGGTGTTTATGATTTGCGCGATACAGTCTATTTTTCACGATATAAAATGACTGCTGGCATTCTCTTAACAACAAGTGGAGAAAGCGATAATAAACGCATCCATTACTTTGCTTACCCTGGTGAACGCCCTATTTTTGATGGTGCTAACCTTCCTGTTGCCGCTGGGTACGACAAAAGTGATGGCACGCCAGAAGGCGCTATGTACACTTCGCCAATTGTGATTTCAGCGAAATACTTACACTTAAAAGGCTTTGAAGTTCGTAACACCCCTATGATACACAATTCAAATTCGGGTGTATTTCTTTATGCCAGTAAGCATATCTTTTTAGAATATATCGATAGCCATCACAATGCTGGCCCAGGCTTTTTTGCAAACGATGGCGCAGCAGATGGCGGTGGTCACATTTTCTTGAATTGTGATGCTCACGATAACTATGACCCGACTGGTTGGCAAGGTGATGGTGAAAATGCCGATGGTTTTGGCGCCCATTATCAAAAACCAGGCGAAGGAGACACCACTAAATTTATCGGGTGCCGTGCTTGGTGGAATAGCGATGACGGTTTTGATTTTATTAACCAAGAATATCCTGTTGTTGTTGAGAATTGTTATGCTATGGGAAATGGTTACAGTAATTACGGAAAGGGAAACCCTCCTAGAGGTAACGGCTATGGTATTAAAATGGGAGAAAGTACACTAGGCGGTGGCAAACATCTCATCAAGAATTCTGTTGCCTGGAAAAATAAATCTTCTGGTTTTTATGCAAACTACACTGGAGTTGGCAGCACTTGGATTAACAACACCTCTTATAAAAACGAAGACAGAGCTTTTAACATGGCTTCAACGCTATTTGATTCTGAAGGTAACCGCCTTGCTGAAGTGGCTCCATTGACAGGAGACAACGCCCACGTGCTTAAGAACAACATTGCTTTCCCGAACAGCCTTTCTCAAATCGGAGAGTGTTGGGAATACATTCCTTCTCAGGGCATTAACCATTACGTGGAATGCCCAGCAGGTGAAAATAATACTTGGAACCTGAAAATAGATTTAACCGAAAATGATTTTATGAGTGTTGATGACCCAAGTATGACAGTTACTGGGCAAGACCTTTCAAAACTTCCTGGCATTCTTGGCCCGCGTAAAGCTGATGGTAGCTTGCCCGATGTGGATTTCTTAAAATTAAAAGAAGGCAGTCAAGCCATTGATAAAGGTGAAAATATTGGATTACCTTTTGCTGGTAAAGCTCCAGATTTAGGCGCTTACGAATATGGAATGCCTGTATCAAGCAGTTCTAGTGCAAAATCAAGTTCATCTATGGCTGCTTCAAGTAGTTCTCAAGAAAAATCAAGTTCTTCTCAAGTTGAACCAAACAGTTCTAGCGCTGAATCAAGTTCTTCTATGGAAGACTCTAGCAGTTCTAGCGAAGACCCGGCAGCCATTGCAAAACTTAATAGTTCTCTTGAAACATTCCAGAGCGCAACTGTATTTGATTTACAAGGGCGCTATTTAGGAACATTACAAGCAGAACAATTACGCGATAATATGGAAACCGTCCTCCGTAAAAAGTTCAAAAAGTCAGGCGCCTACATTGTGCGCTATGGCAGCAACTTGCAAAGAATAAATCTCAAATAAATTTGTTCTATAAACTTGCTCTAGCTCAATAAATTGAGCTAGAGTTTTATTTTTCTTTTAAATTTTTCTTTAGCAAATAACTTTCATAAACTAGATGACCAGATATTTTATCTATCTCTTTATTAAGAGAATCTAATCCCATTTTTTCTACAAGTGTTTTTTCTTCGCTAAAAAGATCCGTACCTAAACCGAGTTTATTGCCTTTAATACTAAATCCCATTGCACTTAGAATTGTTGGAAACATATCTATATCAGAAAAACGACGTTTTTCTTCTACACTTGGAATTTTTGAAGCATTTATAAAAATATTAACCCATTTTCTATCTGGAAAATCTTTTACCAAACGAGTCCCCATGAAACGATGGTCACCAAAAATTACAATAGAAGTATTCTCATAAAAAGTTTTTGACTTTAAAGAAATTAAAAATTTATCTAATTCTCTTGAAACACACCGCGCCGTAACTTTGAGTTGTTCGTCTGCATCTTTTTCATTTTCAATTTTTATACAATCCGGGTCATACATTCCATGAGGTGCGTGCGTATCTATCGTAAAAAATGTTAGTGAAAATGGCTCTGAAATTGTATCAAGAATTGTTTTTGTAAATTTAAAAGCATCTTTATCCTGAACTGTTTTATAACCTTGATTTTTTATAAGAACATCAATATTTAGATTAAGACGTTCTATCAAATCGTCAGGCCCATACACTTCATCTACTTTTTGGTCAATAACAAAATCTCGAAATTGATTATAAAGTCCTGGATTTCCTTGAAAGAAAATTTGCTTATATCCATTTTCATTTAAAATTTCATAAAAACTTTTATAATGTTGTAATATCGGTGTGTTTTTATAATTCGTTACATGAGGAATTCCTAAAGAACGCGTATGTATTGTAGTAAATGTCGAACTAGAGCCACTTGCATCTAAACCACCTCCAATATGATTCTTATTTTTCCCGAAACTTATATTTTCTTTGGCTAATTGTGTTAAATTAACTGAATAATTATTTAACTCTTCAGTGTTTTTAATATAGAAGTATTCTTTTAAATCTTCAATTAAAACAATTGAATTTAAATTTAATTTCTTAATTAAAGCTTCAA
>ERZ808043.75-NODE-75-length-19978-cov-3.806291_pt1 | contig 19978 bp, 18 predicted proteins | sample MGYA00380194_ERZ808043 | MGnify/ENA primary metagenome ERZ808043 (study PRJEB31490, sample SAMN06133370) | cow dung metagenome | isolation source: H3 | host: cow | place: China: Chengdu | collected 2015-05 ...
GAAGGACCGCATTTTGCGCTTTATAATGCAGATAATTCTCCATGGAATTCTTCAGATGACCCGTCTTTTGTAGATCCGAATTCTGGATTGGTTGCGATTAGCAATGGTTTCTATGAAGATGTTGGCATTATAGTTCTTGATAATGACAACAACTTGATTGGTGGTTCTTGCGCTGAAATGGAAGATCCTGTATCGCTCGAGACCAAAGTTCGTGTGCTTGCATCTGATATTCGTAATGACAATCAATCAAGTGAAATTCATATTAAAGTTGAAAATACGGGTAATGTTGCCTTGAAAAATTTTGATGTACGTTACTATTTCTTTGTAGAAGAAGGCCTTGCGCCAGTTTATGAAGTTTACGACAAGTCGGAATGTGCCTCTGCTTCGATGGAAAGTCTTGGTTCCGGTCGCTGGCAGGTGACTGTTCATTGTGATAGGCCTCTCGTTGCAGGCAAGGCATGGCAAAATCCAGTGAAAATCGCGCTGCATTTGCCAAGTTGGGTAGAAATCTGGAATGCAAACGATGACCCGAGCCACGACAGTCTGGATTTGACATTGCACGAAGCTCATGGCATTTGTGTGTTTGATTCTACGGGGTATATGCTTTATGGCAATGAACCTATATGGACCTTGCCTACCCCAGATGAGGATAATTCGGATTTTGCCTATGATGTGGATTTCGGTTATCATTCGCAAGACAATTTCATACCTGTGATTCGAACGCCTGACGGACTAGTGCTTATGCTTGATAACTGGACGTATGTTGAACTGAGTCTAGTGACGGCTTTGGGGACGCCAGTGAAATCTATTTTTAATGGAACTCTTCCTTCAGGAGAACAATTTGTACATGTAGATTGGACCGGCATTGATATAAATAAAACTTATTTGATGCTTAAAGTAAATGGAGCCATTAAATCAACAAAGAAACTTTCTTTGCTGTAAGGAGGTAAAATATGAATAAAGTAATAAGAACTTTTGTCTTTGTTTCTTTTGTTGCATTTCAGTCACATGCACTTAGTTTGCAGACTGTATTTGAAAATCAAAAAAAATCCACTTTCCCGGACACTTGTGAAATGCAGATGCGTACCACAGTGACGCTTCCCAATATGGCTCCTCAGGTGGTGAATATGACTTTGCTTACTGCGGGCGAGTCGAAGTCTGTAACAACAATTAAGTCAAGTGTGATGCAGATAAAAATGGTGCAGAACAATGGCCGCATGAAGATGACGGACTTAAAGACAGGTAATGTTCTACCAGCGCAAAATATGCCAGCACAAAATCCGGCTGAGGTAAATAAACAGATGGGCTCTCCAGAGGATTACAATTCTCCAGTTGCTGAAGGTTCTCTTTGGAAAATTTTGCCTAAAGATTCCTCCAAACCCACGCTTTATTATTCCCCAAAAAAGAAACGTGTTGTAAAAATGTCTGTGGAGATAAATGGAACAAATTCGGTAAGCGAATTTGAATATTGCGACAATTCTTGTGCCTTACCAGGAACTCTTAAAAAAGCAACTATCAAAACAAATACACTTCAAGGAAACGAAAGTCATGTTGTTGTAGAAGTTTTAAATGCAAAACAAAGGCATGTTCTTCCAAAGAAAATATTTAGTGTGGAATAGTAAAATTCTTTTTTTCTAAAGCGACATCTTTTGGAGTTCATTTAGTATGGCTCAGCTGTGTGAAATCAATAAATTGCTTTGATGTCTATGACATTTGTGACTACTACTCGAAAATGCAAAAACAAGTTTTTGCGCTTTTTCGTTTTGCCTACTTTTACCGCGGTTCTTGCCTTTTTCTAAATTTACTTGCGTAAAATTTTTAGAGGTATTTATAATGGCTTTGTTTCGTGAAGTAAAGAAAGAAGAGACCTTCCCGCAGATCGAAGAGCGCGTGCTCGGCTTGTGGGACAAGGACGAAAGTTTTAAAAAGTCACTGGATTCTCGCCCAGAAAGTGAACCATATACTTTTTATGATGGCCCTCCGTTTGCGACTGGGCTTCCGCATTATGGTCACTTGCTTGCCGGTACCATCAAGGATATTGTGCCGCGTTACTGGACCATGAAGGGCAAGAAGGTTCCGCGCGGTTTTGGTTGGGACTGTCATGGGCTTCCGATTGAATCTTTGATTCAAAATGAATTAAAATTATCTGGCGTTGCTGAAATTAAGGCTTTCGGCGAAGACAAGTTTAATGAAGCTTGTCGCGGTTCTGTTCAGAAGTATGTAAGTGAATGGAAAAAAACAGTTCGCCGTATGGGCCGCTGGGTGGATTTTGATAATGGTTATAAAACCATGGACACGAACTTCATGGAATCTGTGTGGTGGGTGTTCAAGCAATGCTTTGATAAGGGTCTAATTTATCAGGGCTATCGCATTCAGCCCTACAGCCCGGCACTTGCCACTCCGCTTTCGAACTTTGAAACGAACCAGGGCTATAAGGACCGTCAGGACCCGTCTTTAACTTTGATTTTCCCGCTTATTACGGATAATGCAAAATTCAAAGACACAAATATTTTAGTGTGGACAACAACTCCATGGACGCTTCCTTCTAACTTTGCTATTGCTGTTGGCGAAGATATGGATTACAATCTTGTGGAGCAAGATGGCAAAAAATTCTGGTGCGCAGCTACACGTACGGCGGCTTACTTCAAAGAAGCAAATGTGGTCGATACCTGCAAAGGCTCTGAACTTGTTGGGTTAAGCTATGAACCGCTTTTCCGTTTAAGCGATGCTTATGCTACGAGTGAAGAACTTGAAAAGCGCTATAAAATTTACGCTGCTGATTTTGTAAGCACAGAAGATGGTGCTGGTGCTGTGCATATTGCTCCAAGTTTCGGTGAAGAAGACTTCCAGTTAGGTGCATCCATTGGTCTTGGTCTCTTTGATCCGCTCGACACCGAAGGAAAGTTCACGGATAAAGTTCCAATGTGGAAAGGCCTTGGTGCAAAAGAAGCCGACAAGAGTATTATCGCACACCTTAAAGAACAAGGTCGCGTGTTCAAGCATGAAACTTTTGTTCATAGTTACCCACACTGCTGGCGCACAGGCGTTCCTCTTTTGTATCGCGCTCTTAAAACGTGGTTCTTGAAAGTAGATGCTCCTGTGACAAGTAAAGATGGCGTTACCAAAACTTTGAAAGAATGGATGGTTGAAAATAACCAGACTGTGAACTGGGTACCAAGTCACATTCGCGATGGCCGTTTTGGTAAGTGGCTTGAAAATGCTCGTGATTGGAACCTTAGCCGCAACCGTTTCTGGGGAACTCCGATTCCAGTTTGGCTTTCTGATGACGGCGACATGATTGCTGTTGGTTCTATTGAAGAATTGAAAGACCTTACAGGTGTAGAACTCAACGACTTGCACAAGCATTTTGTGGATAAACTCACCATTGAAAAAGATGGCAAGGTTTACCATCGCACACCTGAAGTGTTTGACTGCTGGTTTGAGTCCGGTTCTATGCCGTATGCGAGCCGCCATTACCCGTTTGAAAATAAGGAACTTGTGGAAAAGAGTTTCCCGGCAGATTTTATTGCCGAAGGGCTCGACCAGACTCGTGGTTGGTTCTATACATTGACTGTGCTTTCAAATGCTCTGTTCCAGAAGCCAGCATTTAAGAATGTGATTGTGAACGGCATCATTTTGGCTGAAGACGGCACTAAGATGAGTAAATCCAAACGCAATTACCCGGACCCGAATGATTTGATTGAACGCACTGGTTCTGACGCCATTCGTTTGTTTATGATTAATTCTGCGGCGCTGAAAGCTGAAGATTTACGCTTTAGTGAAGAAGGCGTGAAGGGAATTGTTAAGCAAGTGATGCTTCCGCTTTGGAATGCTGTGGCTTTCTTTGTAAGTAACCATAACGCTGATGCTGCAAAAGGTCAACTGAATTGGGCTCCTGGTCAAGAAGTAAAATCAGACAATGAACTTGACCGCTGGATGCTTGCTACTTTGCAGGATTTGGCGGCCAAGGTCGAAGTGGAAATGAAGGCTTACCGTTTGTACAATGTGGTGCCAGCCGTGATTGCTGCAGTGGATGACTTAACGAACTGGTATGTGCGTAGAAGTCGCCGCCGTTTCTGGAAAAGCGAAAACGATGGCGATAAGAACGCTGCTTATGGAACGATGTACAAAGTGCTTGTGGATTTCTCCAAGATTCTTGCTCCGTTCTTGCCTCTTCTTGCCGAAGAAATCTACCAGATTCTTGTGCGTGAAGTAGATGATAAGGCTCCGGTGAGCGTGCACCTTTGTGAATTCCCGAGTGCAGACAAGTCCTTGATGGATGAAACTCTCGTGGAACGTATTGCGATGGTTCGTGGTATGGTCGAAATGGGACGCGTAATTCGTGCGACAAATAATGTCAAGAACCGAATGCCGATTGCTAACATGACAGTGGTTGCTCATGGTGAAACCGAAAAGAATGTCGCTGAAACTATGCAAGACTTGATTCTTGAAGAACTTAATGTTCGCGAAATGAAGTTCCTTGAAGACGAAACCAAGCTTGTTAAGTTGTCTGCAAAGCCGAACTTCTTAGCTATCAAAGCAAAAGGCCCAGAATACGCAAAGAACATGAAAGTGATTTCTTCTAAACTAGCAAGCCTTTCAGTTGAAGAAATTAAAGCATTGCAAGCAGGCGAAACGATTAAGTTTGAATTTGGCGAAGTCGGTGCCGATTGTTTAATGCTAAACCGTATTGTGCCAGAAGGCCTTGCCGTAGAAGCAGACAATCATTTTACAGTGGCTCTCGATTTGAAAATCACTGACGATTTGCGCCGCGCCTGCGTTGCTCGCGAACTTGTGAACCGCATCCAGAACCGCCGTAAAGATCAGGATTATGCGATTACTGATCGTATCAGCATTGAACTTTATTCTGAAAGTGAAGTCTTCAAGCAGGCTGTCGCTGAGAACGAAGCTTACATCAAGGGCGAAACACAGGCTAACGCTATTGTGTGGAAAGATTCTGCAACAGGTTTGCAGGAATCTGATGCGGATGGGGAAGCATTCAGCTTCACGACGGTGAAAGCTTAATACTTCTGAGTCATGATTGATTCATAACCTAGCGTGTCATTTTCGCGGTTCCATATAAGGAGCCGCGAAATTCTCAAAAAGACTCTAAAAAACGCTCTTTTCTTGTAAAAGGGCGTTTTTTCTCATTTAGTCTTTTGCTTAGAAAAGTGTATATTTATAGGTGAGGTATGAATATGCAAACCGCTATAATTGAAATAACGAATGCGATGGAACCTTATGTAAATAAGCGTGACATGTGGCTGAAGCAGCGTGCGATGCTCCTGTACCCCTATATTCAAAATGGGACTCTTTCGCATGGACGTGCAGCCGAGATCCTTGAAATGGACAAGTGGTCTCTTATCCAGTTGTATGGTTCTATGGGCATTCCGTATATTGACATGGACGAAGCGGAACTTGAACGCGATATTGCAAACGCTTTAGCTGCTTGCGGAGAGTCTAAGTGATAGTTGTCTCTGACACGACTCCATTATTGACTCTGTTCAAAATCGGGCGGATTGATGTTTTGAACAAACTATATAATTCCGTCCATATTCCTTTCGCCGTATTTGAAGAACTGACTCGTAATACTGAATACCCTGAAGAAGCGGAGTATTTTAGGAATTGCCCGTTTTTAGAAGTCCATTCGGACCTTTCCGCAGAAAGAGTATCCCTTTTGCAAAGGGCGACCGGTTTGGACCTGGGCGAAAGCGAAGCGATTATCTTGGCAGACGAAAAGCAGCCGAGTCTTTTGCTGATTGATGAAAGCAAAGGCCGCGTTGTTGCCGAGAGCATGAAGTTGACGATTACCGGAAGCATAGGCATCCTCTTTGCCGCATATCAGAAGAAGTTGCTTACTTCAGATGAAATTGACCAAAGTGTTACGATGCTTAGGGGTATGAACCGCTTTATCGGCGAAAAACTTTTCAACCTTCTGTTGTCGTTGGTTCACAATAAGAAATAGGACTCTCGCATTCCTTTTTCTCCCTAAAAACACTCTTTCCTCTTTACAAATCATCTTAAAATTGCTGTTTTTAAAATTTTTTTGAGCACTTAGTTCTTTTTTATGTTATTTTAAAAGTAAAAGAGTTTTTGCTCTTGTTCTCTAAGCGAAATCTAGACAATTTCTAAATGCGAGGACAAGGTGAACGCTCACGCAAGTATGTTTTTTCGGCATACTTCAGATTGTCTTATCAGCAACTTGGCTGGTTTTTGGTTGTATAGACCATAGGCAACAGCCCTTTTGGGGCGTGGGTCGTTTGCGTTTATCGCATTGAGGCTAGTCTAGAGCCCCGCTTAGGTAAATGCAACGATCTGCGCCTTTTTTGTTTTCTTACAAAATTTGGCATGGTTCCTTGCTGAGCAGGGACGGAACTCCATAAGTGTATACGATGGAGATGCAATCCTATGGAAAAACAGGAACAGGCTTATGACTATATGTCAGACCACACATTAAAGAACCTTATAAATCTTGACGAAGATGTGGCTTGTGTCTTGGAAACGGACCCTTTATCCAAGGCAACCACCATAATGCTGTCTAAGGGATTCTCGCAGTTGTTGGTATTGAGACGAATGCCGAAAGACATGGTGTTGAGAGAGCATATTGTTGGGGTGGTTTCCCTGCAATCTATTGTTAGCCGTTTGATGGTTTCTAGCATATCGCTGGAAATGCCCGTGCGCAAATTTGTTGAGCAAGGACAAATGTCCTTATGCACCGAAGATAATAACCTACTATCTGTATTGGAGGACTTGGAAAAAAGCGAGTACATCGTTGTACTAGATAACAAAAGAACTTTTGTTAAGCGTTTAATTACAGCCTTTGATATAGCCGTTCTATACAAGCAAAAAGTCATTCCCTATTCACAAATTGAATTCATTGAATGCTTTGTTCGCGATAGGCTTATCAAGTTCGGTGTTCTCCCTTCAAATGACGCCTATGGGGAAAAGTTTGTTTTTAGTGACTTCATCGGTCTTTTTTCTAAGAATTGGCAAAAATTGGAGATGGGCTCTCTGGATTACAGTTTGTTCGTTCAGTTGCTAGAAAAAGTCCGTTTGGCTCGAAATGCCATGATGCATTTTAGAACACTGGACATTGCATCACGGAATTCTATTGAAGAAATGATTAGACTTTTAAACATAACTAAGTAAGGAGAAAAGTATGCCTAGAATACAAGAAATTTATTTCAAAGTCATTGGTGATTATATCGCCCGTTCCCACATTATGTCAGAAAATGGCATTTACACCATTGCTGCTGATACAATAAAAGACGGAATCTTATATCAAGTTGGTCGCGAATATGACACGGCTATATCCGCTTTAGAAGAATTAATAAAAATGATTCTGAAAAACTACTCACAGATTAAAGAAATCTACAATCCTGGTGGAATGGATTTTGTTAACGAGAAAGAACAAAAGAATCTTGTATCTCGTATGAATCTTTCATGTCAAATAAAAACCGAATAAAGGAGGAGCTAACATGTATTTCAAATATGTAACAAACTTCATGACTTTTGTTGGTTTGGTGGTGTTCTTTATTGGTTGTAGTGACAATGCCGCTACCACAACTCCGACTCCTGCTCAGCCACAGCAAAGTACCGCATTCAATAGCTACGAGGAACTTACCGCAAATGCCGTATGTAACGAGAGCGCGAATGGCGTTGTTGCTTATACGGCATTGGAAAATGCAAATTTCATTTGCACACTGGACGCTGCAACAGGTGTTTGGACATGGACCTTGGTTCAAGAAAATATTCCTCAAACAGAACAACCCGTTCAGTCGGGAGAAAATAATACCCAGAATTGTCCTAATGGGATACTTGCCGATGGTTCATGCAATAATGGATTGCCGTTAAGCGCATCCTCTCAATTCACAAGTAGCGGTATGACATCGGAAGCACCCTTAATTCTATCGTCTAGTGCTCCAAACGAGACAACGGTGCTTGGTTCAATGACTGATTCTCGAGATGGTCAAACATATCGCACAACGACTATCGGTTCTCAAGTATGGATGGCGGAAAATCTGAACTATGCGACCACGAATAGTTATTGCTATAACGACATCGAAAGCAATTGTATCAAATATGGACATCTTTACACTTTTGAAACAGCATTAGAGGCGTGTCCTAATGGTTGGCATTTGCCAACATTAGAAGAATTTGAAACAATGATTATTCCAATCGGCGGCGAAATGTATGCCGGCAGAGAACTCAAGTCTGTTGGTATTTGGGAAACCACAGATTACGTCGGTTCGGATAACTATTTGTTCTCGGTATTACCAGCCGGTAGATGGAATGGAATGAGTTACAGAGATGAAGGTACAAATGCGTACTTCTGGACTTCCACTAAGTATGCAGACCTCGCATATTGCATTACGCTACCTGATTTGAGTACCTCCGCATACTCCGATCGATGCATTGTCAACGAAAGGTATTCTGTCCGTTGTCTCAAAGATTAGTTAAAAGGGAGATCTTTATGAAACAATCTAAAAAACTTCTTTCCATAATTGCGACAACTATAACTTTTTTTATCGGTTGTAGTGACAATGCCGCTACCACAACTCCGACTCCTGCACAACCGCAGCAAAGTACCGCGTTCAATAGCTACGAGGAACTTATCGCAAATGCTGTATGTAACGAGAACGCTAATGGCTTTGTTGCTTATACGGCATTGGAAAATGCAAATTTCATTTGCACCGTGGATGTTGTAACAGGTGCTTGGACTTGGGCTTTTGTCCAGGAAAATATTCCTCAAACAGAGCAACCCGTTCAGTCGGGAGAAAATAATGTCCAGAATTGTCCTAATGGTATACTTGCCGATGGCACATGCAATAATGGATTGCCGTCAAATTGGAATGAGTATGCCAATGGGACGGCAAAGGAAGTTGAGGAAGGTCCTGGATATGTGACGGACTTGCGCTGGGGGCGCAATAAAACGTATCGGACGGTGACAATTGGAAGTCAAGTCTGGATGGCGGAGGATATTGGTGTGAGTGGAAATTGTGGTATTTCCGCATATACTAGCTTTTCCGGAGCCTATTGTCAACCCGAAGATGGAACTTGTGAGACTAGCTGGTCTTCAGCTTTTGATCTGAATTTCTATAGAGGTTGTCAAGATGTCACAAGCTGCGAAAATGCCTTTTCAAAAAACATTCAAGGAGCTTGTCCCGTTGGCTGGCACATTCCAAAGGAAAGTGAATGGAAACTTTTAGTACAGTCTTTGGGTGATTCTTTTGAGGAAAATAAATTTGCTCAAGCAGGATTTCCTGTAAATTTTTGCGGTTTAAGTTTCGAGACATATTTTTGGACATCATCTCCAGATTATGATTATAATTATAATAATGGATTCGTTGAAACAAAATCTGACGGAAGCGTCGTCAATGTGCGAATATTACTATTCTATTTTTCTAAACAATTTGGATTCGCATTCCCACATTCCATAGATGTTATAGAAAACACTTTCGATAGTTCGACTGATAAAGAAATTAGAGCAAGAGTCCGTTGCGTTAAGGATTAGAGTGCTTTTTTTATAACTTGCCAATAATGTTATCAAAATAATTTATAGCTAACATTTTCTAGGGGAGACTAGTCGCGTTAGGGATAGTGACCCTTTGGGACAAGACTTGCGGCAATCTTGTAGCGCGGTTTATGGGAGCGAGGCTTGGTTCTGGGAGATGAGCAGCAAGCGTAAGCGTAGCTGGTTACCCCCAGAATAGCATGCAAAACGAGTGTTGCGCCGAAAAGCTTGCGTTTCGGCATGACCGAGTGAAGCCGCGGACGGCGTAGCCGTCCATATAGCCTGACCCGCGAAAGCGGGGAACGCCCAAAAAGAAGAATTCAACTTTCGCGAAATGAAGTTCTTTGAAGACTGTAGATGTGTAAAGCGAGTGTAGCGGGAAAACTTGTTCTCCCATTACCGAGCTATACTTTTTCCATAAAGTAATCGGTGTAAAAAAAATAGGCCAGAGGTTCATTGAACGGCTTTGAATTCTTTTAATTGTAGTTCGTGAATCATTGTTTCTAAATTGCAAAATTCGTCGTTGCTTTTTAAATTCTCGCCAACAGAAGGCATATACACATTGCCTTTTTTTACATCTTCATTATATTTTTCTTCAGCGAGAATCCAATTGCAGAGAATCTTTTTTACTACCAAATCAATATCATGATAATGCATTTTATTTGAAAAGAAATGATACTTGCCGTAGCTCCGATTTTTAATACCCTTAATTTCTTGACCACACTTTGAACATAAAGCCGAGGCGCAAGAACTTCCCGAAAGGGGAGAGCCAACAAAATGTCGAATATAAGCAATTCCACCACAGGAACATTCTACCTGAAATTGTTCTGCTTCCCAGATTTTTAATAATGTGCCTAATTTTAAATTTATAGTAACTAGTGTTCCGGCAAAATTATACTGTTGACAAGTTTGCAAACGACCAATAAAACAACCACCACCCTCTAACAAATAATGGGCGTCAATATTTGCGTACTTCGGTGTATTGATAATTTCATCTTTGTTTCTTATAATAAGGCCTAGGTTTTTATAAAACAATTCGTATTTACGAAGATACCGTTTTTCATGAAAATCACGTAATTTCTCATGTTCTGCTTGTTCTTGCTTCATAGCTTCTGAAATAAGATTCAAACCTGTATTTTGGCGCTTGTAAAAATCGCGAAAAGATTCCTGAATAGCGTGTGCCATAAATTGCTCCTTGAAAAACGAACGAATCCCCGTTCTTAATTTATTTATGCGTTTATTTAAATAAACGCATAAATAGGCGAGTTGTCAAGATTTTTTTTTCATAATACGGCGCTATTTTCAAAAAATTTGCCTGAAGATTAATTTTAATGCTATAAAGAAGTATATTAACTTCAAACTTAAAACATTAACCAAAAAGAATTATTATGGCAGAAGTTGAAACACCTAAAGCATCTTTTTTTGATGATGAATTTAAAGCAAGAGTAAGGTCTATTTTTAAGAATAATGCAGAAGAAGTGATTGAAAGCATTCAATATTACGCTGAAGTTATTGATAAACATGAACGCTTGTTGTTGCTTTATCTTCAGCTTCCTTTGGGACCAGTTCTTTTGTATGAATGGGTTAAGCGCGTAGATAATGAAACTTTGCGTAATGAGTGGATTCAAAAGGATTTTGGCGAAAAAGATACGGTTCTTAGTAAATTGTATTCTGAAATTACTAAGGCTGTTTATCAGAGTAATAAAAATAATCCAAGAGTGTCTTAAAAAGGTTTTGAAAAAAGTTTTTGGGTAAATGCGCGTGTTAGTTGAAATCAGTAAGTGCTTGCTGATTTGAGTGGGGAATGCGTAAGAAAAATGTATGAGTTGGATTTTTAGAAGTAATAAAAATTCTATCTTCGGTGGTGAAGGAAATTTTTGTTGAGGTTTTTATGAAAATCGCCGTTATTGGTGGCGCAGGTTATATTGGCTCACATACTGTTCGAGAACTTTTGGATAGAGGGCATACTGTTAAAGTTTTTGATAATTTGAGTAGTGGGTTAAGGCAAAACCTTTTTGCAGAAGCTGAATTTGTTGAAGGCGATATTTTATCAGAAAAAGCGATTAGTGATTTTTTGAATGATTTTTCTCCAGAAGGGGTTGTGCATTTGGCTGCTTTTAAAGCGGCTGGTGAATCAATGCTTTTGCCAGAAAAGTATAGCGTTAATAATATTACAGGTTCTTTGAATATCCTGAATGCTGCGGTTTCTGCTGGGGTTAAATATTTTGTTTTTTCTAGTTCTGCTGCAACTTATGGCGCTCCAAAGTATATGCCAGTAGACGAAAATCACCCGACTGAACCAGAGAATTATTATGGTTATACGAAACTTTCTATAGAAGGTTTTCTTGGTTGGTATTCTAAGTTGAAGAATTTGCGTTTTGCCGCACTTCGCTATTTTAATGCGGCTGGCTACGATGTGAATGGGCGTATTACTGGCCTAGAAAAGAATCCGGCAAACTTGATTCCTGTTGTGATGGAAGCTTTGACTGGCAAGCGAAAAGAACTTCTTGTTTTTGGTGATGATTATGATACCCACGATGGAACGGGTGTTCGCGATTATATTCATGTGAATGATTTGGCGAGGGGCCATGCTGAAGCGTTTGAATATCTTGAACGAGAAAATAAAGATTTGATTGTGAATTTGGGTGTAAGTCAAGGGACAAGTGTTTTGGATATTATTCGGGCTGCTGAAAAAGCTTCAGGGAAAAAGGTGCCTTATCGAATTGTGGAACGCCGTCCGGGCGACCCGGCTTCTCTTGTGGCAAACCCTAATAAAGCATTTGAACTTCTTGGCTGGAAGGCTAAATATAGCGATATTGATACTATTATTGAAACGACTTGGAGAGCTTACCAAGCAAATCTTTGATAAAATTTTTCGTTTCTATATTTGCAGAGAATGAAAAAAAAGAAAAATTATTTCCCGGCGATTGATGGATTGCGCTTAATGGCGTCAATAAATATTGTGCTTTTGCATTTGGCGTCATCAAGTGCTTTTGATTATGCGGCGAAATGGACATGGTTAAAACCGATTGTGTCTGGGCCTGCTTTTTCTGCTGGGTTATTTTTTGTTTTAGCTGGTTTTTTATTTGCTTCTAAATTCAGTGACCCAGACAGGCGTATTGCTGTTCTTCCATTTGTATTTTCGCGAATTTCAAAACTCTACCGTTTGCATTTTATTTGCACGATACTGATGTTTGCAGCTATAGCGGTGAAAATAGGTGGCATTGATAAAATGGAACACCCGATTCGTAGTTTGCTTTTACATTTGTCGCTTCTTTGGTCTTTGGTTCCTGATTTAGGTATGAAGTTGAATGAGCCTTCATGGGCTTTGACCGGGTTCTTTATTTGTTATGCTTTGACGCCTTGGACTACAAAGAAATTGTTTAAAATAGAAAGCGTTAAAGTTTTGTGGTTTTTGTTTTTTCTTGTTTTTGTTCCTGGTGTTATTCAAGGCTGGATTTTTGGTTCCCATGATTTTTTAAATGATGCAGATTATGCAAGGCGCTTTCGCTTTTTTCACATGTTTCCAGTAATTCATATTTGTGAATATTTCTTTGGGATGATTATTTTTAGGCTTTATCAGAAAAAGCAATTTGTGTTTTTAGAAAAAAATTATGTGGCCGGTTTTTGCCAGTTATTTTTGTTTGTGGCTCTTTATATTGTCTGTTATTTGAGCCAGAATTCTGTTTCTGACCCGAGATTGTATTTTATTGTTCGCCATTCTCCAACGATTCTTATTAGCGGACTTTTTATAATGAGTTTAATACCAGGGAAAGGTTTTTTGGCAAGGTTTTTCTGTATCCCTATTGTGCGGACTATCGGTAGAGCTTCTTTTTACCCGTATTTGTTGCATTTGCCATTTATAACGATTGGTTGGGGAATTTGTAATATGAATACACCTTATGCGACAATGGGTTTGTTGCTTATTCTTTATACGATTAGTCCTCTTTATTTAGGATTTAAAACAAAGCGGCGTAAAAGAAAATTGGATTTGCCCGAGAAAATAAACGCAATAGAGGCCTAAATTTAAGTAAGACCCCTTGAAAAAGAAGCATAAATAATCTAAAATTAGGACTCCGAATGGGAAGGTGGCCGAGCTGGCCGAAGGCGCTCCCCTGCTAAGGGAGTATAGGACATAATCCTATCGCGGGTTCGAATCCCGCCCTTCCCGCTCAAAAGCCCCGGCTTCGCCGGGGCTTTTTTGTTAAAAGTTTTAAATGCTTACAAGGGCAACAAAATGGATTTTGAAAAATTACCCTTAAAACAACCATTGTTAAGAGCCATTCGTGAAGTAGGGTATGCGAAAGCCACTCCAATACAAGAACAAGCCATACCTGTTTTGTTAGAAAAGCGAGATTTGTGCGGAATCGCTCAAACAGGTACAGGTAAAACGGCTGCTTTTGCTTTGCCAATACTTCAATTACTTTTAGCTTCTGGTAAAATTCGATCTTCAAAATGTTGTCGGGCATTAGTTCTTTTGCCAACGCGAGAACTAGCTATTCAGGTTAGTGATTGTTTTGAAAAATATGCCAAGTTTACTGCCATAAAAACGGCGTGTATTTTTGGTGGCGTTTCTGATATTCCGCAAAAAAGAGCTGTGTTGCATGGAGTGGATGTTCTTGTCGCAACGCCAGGTCGTTTATTGGATTTAATAGCTCAGAAATCAGTTTCGCTTAAGCAAATAGAATTTTTTGTTTTAGATGAAGCCGATCGCATGTTGGACATGGGATTTATAAATGATATCCGGAAAATTTTATCAATGCTTCCACCAGTAAGGCAAAATTTATTCTTTTCGGCAACAATGCCTTCTGATATAGTGGCTTTAGCTAAAAGTATACTTTCCAAAGATTATGAAACTATAGAAGTGGCTCCTACTTTTACGCCTGTAGAGCGAATTTCTCAAAAGGTTTATCATGTAGATAAAAGGCAAAAAGGTTTGCTTTTAAAAGAGCTTCTGAATACCAATCTAGAAATGAAAAAAGTGCTTGTTTTTAGCAGAACAAAACATGGCGCCAACCGTGTCGCAGAAACCCTTGTTAAAGCAGGGATAACGGCTTCTGCGATTCATGGAAACAAGAGCCAAACGCGTAGGCAAGAAGCTCTTGGGAATTTTAAATGCGAACAAATTCGAGTGCTTGTCGCAACAGATATTGCGGCACGTGGGATAGATGTAGATAATGTAACGCATGTATTCAATTTTGATTTACCAGACCAACCAGAAACATATATGCATCGGATAGGTCGAACAGGTAGAGCTGGTAAAGAAGGTGAAGCCATTTCTTTTTGTGCAAAAGATGAGCGCCATGAATTAAAAGCTATAGAAAAAGCTTTGCGCTTAAAAATCCCTGAAGGCGATGTTTCTGTTTTAGAAAAATTACCGCCTTTGCCTTCTTCGCCTAAAAACAATCCAAAGCCTAAAAAGCCAAATCCTAACAAAAATAAAGCTAAGGCGAGCAAGGCAAAAGAGGCTCATTCACTTCAAGAAGTTAAAACTTTTCCACAAGATTCTTCTGTTGAAAAGCAAGCAGAAAATGGGCTCGGCGGCCGCGTTCCTTTCAAAAAACGCCGCAATCGCCCAGGGAGCAGAGCACGCCGCCGCCTTCGCGGAGAAATCTGACAAATAAAGTTATTAACATCTATTAACACATTGTTAACTTGTTGATGACTTCTTTTATCTTTGAAAAAGGCATTTTGTAGCTTTGAATGTGTTTGCAGATACTCCTAACCCCTTGATAAATCAAGACTTTTTACTAATTTTGGGTCTCAAGTCTAAAGTTTTTTTTAAAGGTTAACATTATGAAAAGAACATTTCAACCTCACAATCGCAAGCGTGCAAACAAGCATGGTTTCCGTCAGCGCATGCAGGACCGCTGGGGACGTGCCGTATTGAGCCGTCGTCGCGCTAAAGGTCGTAAACGTCTTACAGTCAGCGATACAATTTATAAGAAATAAGGTAAGCTCATAGCTGCTTTACGTTCCTATAGGTTAAGTTCGCAGGCACAATTTCGGCAAATAACCACAAAAGGAAAGTATATTCGGGCATCTGTATTATCGATGCGTTGGATAGAAAGCCCTGATGGTGTTTGCCGTTTTTGCTTTATAGCGAAAAAAAAGAACGGAAATGCTGTTTACCGCAACCGTTGTCGCCGTGTTTTGCGCCCATTGTTTTTTAAACAGGCGTTGTCTTTAGAAAAACCAGTATGGGCAATGATTTCGGTAAATGTCAAGTCTTCAGAAATGAACGCCGATTTGCTTCGTGAATCCGGAACTCGCTTGATAGAAAAATTGCAAGGGAGACTATAGTGAAAGCAATAGAGAGCGTTTTTTTTGTAAAACGGATTTTGAAGCAAGTAGTTTTGTTCCCTATTCGTTTGTATCGGTTGATTCATCCGTATTTTTTTTCTGGAGTCTGTCGGTTTACACCAACCTGTTCGGCTTACGCTATAGAAGCGATAGAAACTCATGGAATTATCAAAGGCGTTGCGCTTAGCTTTTATCGAGTACTTCGCTGTAACCCATTTTGTAAAGGCGGTTATGATCCAGTGCCGCCACGTAAGGATTCCTTATGAAAAAAAATAATGTTATTGGAATGGTTCTCATTTTTATCATTATGGTATGGTGGATGTTCTCCATGCCAGCTCCAGAACCAGTAAAGCAAGAACCTGCGACTAAAAACCAAGCCGTAGAAACTCAAGCACAATCTACACTTGAAATTCCTCAGAAAGATTCTTCTAGCGAACTCTTTTTGGGCAAAGCTCCATCACTTGAACCAGTGCAAGCAAAAGTAGTTGAAGATTCTACAAAGGATTCTTTAGCAGAAGCTCCTTTTGTTGTTGTGCCTCATGAACTAGAGGTAGAAACTGAACGTTTTATTGTAACGCTTTCTAATCAAGGTGCTAAAATAAAAAGCATTATCGTAAAAGATTTAGCTGATAGTACGGGTAAATTCCCAGAGATTATTCAAGATAGCACACAAGGCGCTTTATCTCTTTCTTTTGATGGCGTAAATCTTGATAAGGCTTTGTTTAGTTTTAAAGATTCTTTGGCAAATAAAATAACTGTAGAAGATTCTTTAACAGTTGCTTTTACTTTTACAGACCCATCAGGTAAAAAAATCCATCGCCTTTATTCTTTTACAAAAGATGGGGCTGCAATTTCACAAAAGAATATTGTAGAAGGTTTTAGAGTTTCTTCTTATAGACTTTCTTTAAATGGTGGTATGCGTGAAACAGAAGCGTTCCCAGAAGGAAAATCTTTTGGTGCTAATTATTTCTTTAGCGAAGTGATTTTCAATAATACTTTTGGTGTTGAACGCGAAATGATTACTGCTAAAGAAACTTTCAATCAGGAAAGTGGCAAAATTCTTTGGGCTGGTCTTCGTCGTAAATACATTGCAATGACTGTTCAGTTTGCAAACCCGACTTCTGCTGTTGTAGAAGCAGAACCATTGAAAGAAAAAGTGGCAGAATCTGACCCGGGCACATTTAAACTTTCGCTTTCTGATGATATGCACTCAGATACATTGGCATTTGATTTTATGGTCTTGCCTCTTGAATGGGCTGCTATTAAGCAATACGATGTAGGTTATGAAAAGATTATTGTAAGTGGCTGGCAATGGTGCGGTGCTGATACTTGGTTTGTCGCTATTTGCGGATTTTTACTTTGGTTGTTAAAGGCTTTCTATTCTATTATCCCGAACTATGGTGTAGCGATTATTTTGCTTACTATTTTGGTTCGCTTGCTTACAACACCACTTACTTTAAAACAGCTCCGTTCTTCTAAAGATATGGCAAAGCTTAAGCCAGAACTTGATGCGATTAACGTCAAGTATCGTTCTGACCCACAAAAGCGTCAGGCTGCCATTATGGAACTTTATGCAAAGAACAAGATAAACCCTCTTGCTTCTTGTACGGGTGGTTGTTTCCCATTGCTTTTGCAGATGCCTATATTCTTTGGCTTGTTTATTATTCTTGGTCGAGCAATAGAACTTCGTGGTCAGCCTTTCATTGGTTGGATTTCTGACCTTTCTCACTCTGATGTTATTTTCAGTGGCATTTCAATTCCATTTATTATGCCTCACGGTATTGCTATTTTGCCTTTGATTATGGTGGTTACGACTTATTTCCAGACAAAGCAATCTATGAGTGCTATGACTGATCCTGCTCAGCAAAAAATGATGACTTGGATGATGCCTGGTATGATGTTCCTCTTTAGTGCTGTTATGCCGTCTGGACTTGTGCTTTATTGGATTATTTCTAATATCTGGGGAATTGTGCAATATCGTATTATCAACCCAAGTAAGCCAGCAGAAAAAGACAAGAAAAAATCAAATGGGAAAAAGATTGTTGATGCTGAAATTATTTCAACCAAGAAGAAATAGTATTGGCTAAAATAAAATCCCCCGAAAGTTACACTTTCGGGGGATTTTATTTTAGCTAGTTTACAAGTAATGAACTAGCATAGAAAGTGAATTAGTAGCGATAGAAATCCACTTTGTAAGGGCCTTCTACAGGAACGCCGATGTAATCAGCTTGTGCCTGAGTGAGTGTAGTCAAGTGAACGCCTAACTTTTCAAGATGCAAGCGAGCTACTTTTTCATCAAGAATTTTTGGAAGCGTATAAACTGCGCCTTTTTCGTATTTGATACCAGCAACAGTTTCTTTGCCTTCAGCGTTTAACCACAAATCAATCTGTGCAATGGTCTGGTTTGTAAAACTTGCACTCATTACAAAACTTGGGTGGCCCGTTGCACAACCAAGGTTTAACAAGCGACCTTCTGCAAGAACAAGAATGCTATGACCATCTGGGAAAATCCATTCGTCGTACTGAGGCTTGATTTCGTTACGTACAATTCCTGGAATTTTCTTCAAGCCAGCCATATCAATTTCATTATCAAAATGGCCAATGTTACCGACAATAGCGCGGTGTTTCATTTTCTGCATTTGTGCAGCAGAAATAATCATCATATTGCCAGTAGTTGTTACAAAAATATCGGCTTCTGAAACGACTTCATCAAGCGTTTTAACTTCATAACCTTCCATAGCAGCTTGAAGAGCACAAATCGGGTCAATTTCTGTAACAATAACTCGGGCGCCTTGGCCGCGCAAGGACTGGGCACAGCCCTTGCCGACGTCGCCGTAGCCGCAGACTCCGGCGATTTTCCCAGCCATCATCACATCTGTTGCGCGGTTAATGCCATCAATCAAAGAATGTCTGCAACCGTAAAGGTTATCAAATTTTGACTTGGTAACAGAATCGTTCACGTTAATGGCTGGGAACGGAAGGCGCCCATGCTTTGCCATGTCATACAAGCGGTGAACGCCAGTAGTTGTTTCTTCAGAAACACCTTTAATGGTTTCACGTGCACGACTCCAACGCTTTGGATCTTCTTCAAAAATCTTTTTGCAAAGAGAAAGGAATACACCCCATTCTTCAGAATCCGTTTCAGGGTTAAATTCAGGAACTTTCCCGGCATCTTCAAATTCAGCACCGCGAACAACAAGCATAGTTGCATCGCCACCATCGTCAAGAATCAAGTTAGCGCTTTTACCATCTGGCCAAATCAAAGCTTTTGCTGTGCAATCCCAGTATTCTTCAAGTGTTTCGCCTTTCCATGCAAAAACAGGAGTTCCTTGTGGATTCTCTGGAGTTCCGTTTTTACCAACAACAACTGCAGCTGCCGCATGATCTTGTGTGCTGAAAATATTGCAAGAAACCCAACGCACATCGGCGCCGAGTTCTGTTAAAGTTTCAATCAGAACAGCAGTCTGTACAGTCATGTGAAGACTACCCATAATACGAGCGCCAGCTAAAGGCTTTTTGCCAGCATATTCTTTGCGAAGAGCCATAAGTCCTGGCATTTCAGTTTCTGCTAAATCCAACTCTTTTCTGCCCCAGGCAGCAAGGTTTATATCTTTAACTTTGTATTCCATAAGTTTCTCACTTTTATTTTTGCGTAAATATAGTTATTTCGCCTTTTTAAAAATTTTCAATAAGCTGGTTAAAAACTTCTCCTCGATGCTTGTAGTTTTTAAACAATCCAAAAGAAGCACAAGCAGGCGAAAGTAAAATAGCTCCGCCGTTACCAATGGCTAAAGAGTTGTTAAAAGCATCTTCTAAAGAATTGAATATTTCCATTTTTGATTTTACATTCATTTCTGTAGCTTGCTTAAACATTCTTTCAGCAGTAGCGCCAATAAAAGCAATTGATTTTAATTTTTCAATCAAAGCAAGTTCAGAAAATAATTCTGTAAAATCGGCATTTTTTTCTGAGCCACCAAGAATCAAAGCGAATGGACGTTTCATACTACGAACAGCTGCTAAAGTTGCATCTGGTCTTGTAGCATAAGAATCATTAAAAAATTCTATTCCATTTTTTTCGCCGCGAAATTCCATTCGTAAAGGCAAGGCTTCGTAGGTTTTTAAAGCTTCAAAAATAACGTGAATATCTACGCCAATAGCAAG
>ERZ808043.76-NODE-76-length-19847-cov-4.490946_pt1 | contig 19847 bp, 24 predicted proteins | sample MGYA00380194_ERZ808043 | MGnify/ENA primary metagenome ERZ808043 (study PRJEB31490, sample SAMN06133370) | cow dung metagenome | isolation source: H3 | host: cow | place: China: Chengdu | collected 2015-05 ...
CCTTGATGATGGATATTACCGTCATGAACATGACGGCCAGGGCACCGACAACGAAAATGCCAAGAAGGATAGCAGGCCAGACAGGTTCCTGAGGGACAGAGGCCGTGCCTGTAATCACTCCTTCGACCGTTTCCACGACTGTATCAACAGGGCTGACTGCGGGGAGTATGACAGTCTTGCTGATTGTTATGACGCATAACGGCAGGACGAATGCCATTGCAGCCGTTCCTAAAAGGACGATTCTGTTGAATCGATGGAAGGTCTCCTTGCTGAGAAGCAGACGGTAGAATATGTAGAATGCCACCAATGCGAGTGCAGCCTTTCCCTGATATATCAATAAGTCAGTCATAATTAGTTCGTTTTAGTGTATGGTGACTGTTAATTGTTTCCCTTCTCTATCTGTTCGATGAGTTCCTTAAGTTCATCGACAGTTATCTTCTCTTCCTTTACAAGAGCGGATACTGCGCTAAGGTATGAGTTGTTGAAATAACTGCTGATGATTCCCTTGAATGAACTTCCTGCATATTCCTCACGTGTCACGATAGGGTAGTACTGGTATGAGTTTCCGTATGCCTTATGACTCACATAACCATTTGCCTCCAAGGTGCGGACCATAGTCGACAAGGTGTTGAAATGAGGCTTCGGCTCAGCGTATAGCTCAAGCAGTTCCTTTACGAACATCGCTCCTTTATCCCAAAAGAGATTCATGATCTCTTCCTCTTTTTTGGTCAGTTTCTTCATATCAAATCTGTTTACGAAGCAAAGTTAACTAAATTTTCTTTTAATGCAACTATTTTAGATAGTTTAATAACTAAAATATATAGTTTGTTCAAAAAAGAGCCATGACAACACTATAAATAATCAATGCCAGCACACAAGGGGAGTGCTGGCATTGATATCACATTGAACAGATGTATTTATTTTCGAGCTGGTACATCCTTAGGCTCCGCTTCGCTTATATTCATCGGAACTGCCTGGTAAATTACCTTCATCTCAGCATCGGTCAGTTCTGTGAGAGGCTTGCCGAATACTTCTGACGAGAGTTCTTCACGAAGTTCATTGTAAGCAGAGGTGATGCATTCCATCGCTTTTGTATAGCCTTCGTATGATGTGCCTCTGTCGATCTGTAACGAGACCATAGCATTGCTTACTTTGAACTGCTTGGTCGAGCCGTCTGGCATAGTGAACTCATGAGTTTCACACTCTGGATATGTGACTTTGTTTTCAGGGTTGGAAATCATTCTTTTGAGTACATCGATATCGAAATCTTCAACATTTACGATGTATGGCTTCTCAGAAGCATCTCTGACAGACCTGTCTGTTCCAAGCAGTACCTTATCTTTTGCATTGATCTTAAAACTGATAAGATTTCTTCTGCTTACATCAGTTGCCCATTCTTCTGGAGTCGAGAAACGAGGCTCATCTGATTTTTGCTCTGTGTTCTCTACAGCAGGCGGCATACGCTTCTCAATAGCACTATCGTCGGTTTCATATCTGACCTTCAATGCACGGGCATTTCTCAACTGCTCTTTGATGTCTGTTATGACACCCATAGGGACGCTGTCTTGTGCTTTTATGTGAACCACAGCCTGATGCATAGGAGTACCTGCAAAGAACTCTTCTACGAGCTTTCCAATATCTTCTTTATGTGCCAACTTTCCGTTGCAGATGATGAAGTACTCTTCGCCAGGTTTCGGATTCTTTGTTCCCTCAGCAACGTCAATTATAAAAGGTCCCTTTACCGGCTTGTCGGACGTGAAGAGTGGGGAAGGATCGATCGGATTGCCATTCTTACGGACTTCGAAGTGAAGGTGAGGTCCGGTTGCACCTCCTGTCGAACCGGCGAATCCGATCAACTGACCTTTATAGACCTTGCCGCCACCAGTGACTGTCAGGTCAGAATGATCCGCGTCTGTTGAGATGGAACCGACCTTATTTACCTTGACATTAGGGCCTTCAAAACTGATTTCTGTATAGATATACACGTTAGAAAGATGCGCATACCTTGTCTCATAACCATCAGCGTGCTTCAATGTCAGCATAAGTCCGTTGCTGTCATCGCGGGTAATTGCTGAAACCTCGCCATCGGCGGTAGCATAAACCGGGTCGCCTTCGTTAAGGACATAATCAATTCCTGTGTGTGATCGTCCCGCACCGCCAGCTTTGAATTCATTGCTCACGGTCGCGTCGCATGGAGGACACATATCGATATATGCGGCTTCCGTGCCATTTGTCAAGTCCGATGAAACTTCATTGGTCATCTCTGCCTGCTTTGTTCCGCAGCCGAAGGCAAAGAAAGTTGCTGCGATTACGGGGAGTGTGGCAGCCAGCCTTAGCCAGGCCCCTTTGCCACGATGAGATTGAGTCATCATAATGAATCTTTGTTTTGTCAATGAATGATTCAACCCACAGGTAATATCCGGATTATAACCAAAGAGTTGTTTGAATATGGTTGTTCTGTATGTTTTCAGGTTCCAGCCTTCATCCAGCACATCCTTGTCAGCTTCCCACTCCTGCACTTCCTCCAAGTCCTTCTCTGCCATCCAGAAGAACGGATTGAACCAGAAGATAGAACGGAGTACCGACATGAAAAGTCGCTCGTATGAATGTCTATGTCGTACGTGACTTGCTTCGTGGGTGAGGATCTGTCTGCGCTCCTGAGGCTCATAGTTGAAGCCCATGAATATGGTCCTGATGAAAGAGAACGGAGTCTTTATATCCTCGTGTTCGGCGAGGGTATAGTCCTCTTCGTATGTAAGCTTTGACTTACTGCGAAGCCTGTATATCCTGGCTGTGTTGTATGCGAGCAGAGCAAGTGATATGACTCCCACTAATGAGTACAGGATGGCCAGGATCAATTTCAGGTCAATTGATTTCCTTGTTATTTGAGCTGTTGCTTCAGTCTTTATGGCCTCGCTATTATGATTGACTGCGACTGCTTCTTCCAGGTCAGCTGGAACTGCACCGAAATCGTCAAAGCTGAACACAGTCCATTCGCTGAGTCTAACCACGTTCTCAGATGGATACAACGGAACCTCCATCAGTGGAATAGCCACAGAAAGTACCATCGTTACTATCAGATAGGCACGGCAGATCCTGAAGCCGACTTTCTTTGCCAACATCCAACGATATAGCACCAGGAAGAGTCCGCTGCAGATCAATGATTCAACTATGAAACTGATTACTGACATCATAGTAGGGGATTAGAATGTCTATTTGTCTCCGTTCAATATCTTAAGAATCTCATCTGTCTCTTCAAGAGAGATTGACTTCTGCGACGAGAAGAAGTTCACCATACGGCTGACAGATCCATCGAAGAAATTGTCAAGGACTGTACGCATATATGTATTGGTGTAGTCCTCTTTCGCAACGATAGGGAAGTACTCGTATGTCCTTCCGTATGCCTTGTGCGAAACGAATCCTTTGTTTTCGAGAATTCGCACAATTGTTGACACAGTATTGTACGCTGGCTTTGGTTCAGGCAGTTCTGCGAGGATATCATGTACCAGCACCTTCTCCTTCTGCCAGATCACCTGCATTATCTCCAATTCTGCTCTAGTAAGTTCCTGAGGCCTGTTCTTTACTACTTCTGCCATATTATATTACTTTTATATTATCAATTTGCACCGGAAAGAACGGTATTCCGAACTTCCCGATGCAAACATAAAACTAATTTTCTAATTATCCAACTAAAACATTAGTTAAATAACGAAATTTTTCATTTTGTCTTAAAAATCAGATTCGAGGTTTCTGGAATGTGCTGATGAGGATAGAGAGAAGATATATCAGCAATCCGTATACAAGTGGTATAAGAATTCTCCACAAACCACCGCAATGTACGCTGAATGGCATTGTGTTGCCAACGATTTCAATTGCTTGAAACATCTGAATGCAACCGACAAATAGCCAACATAACGATGCAATGACAGCACCGAAACCAAAATCTCTGACCCATGTAGGAGCTTTCCAGGCAGAAACGAGTACTGCTATCAAAAATAATGTTATCACAGTCATCGGACCTACTCCGCCATTAAGAAAATAGTCAGCTACATTATAATCCGGCCACTGCGGGATGGGCTCTCCCATCTGGCAAGCATTCTCAACAGTAGTTGCTACTGTGTCGATAATTTCTTTTGTTTCCATTTCATTGTTTTTTATTGTTTAACTTCAGCAGGAATTCCTGAGTGCAAAGTTATCGGACTTGTATAAAATATCCCAATTCAAATCCGTTCTACTTCATGTCAAATCCCTCTAACCTCCATTGTAGTGTTGTATAATTGAGTTTTTATTGCGACTTTTGTTCGTAGAAAGCAAAAAGATGAACAAGCGTGTTATCATTACAATCCTGTACTGGATAATAGCTGTGCTGCTCATATCTTCAGTACTTGTTAGCCTGGAATATAAATTTCAAGATGCACTTTTCATAAGCATTATGCTTGTACCTGGAAGTGTTATATTGAAATTTGTATTGCTGAAGGTGTCTTTTGCTAATATTAAAAAAGGACTTACTGATTTTTTCTTCCTTTTTTCCGCAGTTATGGTTACGGAACTTCTGTTCATTTTGTGTTCGCATATTGCGATTAAAGGATTTCCGGCGATGACTTACGGCATCAGAATCCCTTCCGTACTTATCAATCCTGCTTTCCTCGCTATTGCGATGGCTTTCATTACAGGCGGTGACTATCTGCTCTCAAAATATCTTAAAAATGCTCTTTCTGATGCCCCTACACCGATAGTGTTTACTTCAGACTATAAGAAGGTTTCATTGAACGTATCGGAAATCCTGTATGTCGAATCCCGTGATACAGAAGTATGGGTGTGTGCAACAGATGGACGCAAATTCAGAAACAAGACAGGTATCACCCAGTGGGAGAATCTCCTTGGGGAAGACTTCATAAGAGTCCACAGATCATTTGTTGTCAGGAAAGAATCGATTCAAGAGACTTTATCAGATTCGCTCACACTTGCGGATGGTACATCTATTCCTGTTTCAAGGAAATATAGGGAGATAGTTGTATCGTTGAGCGATAATTAAAGAAAGTGCCCTGCAATTCTCATCGCAGGACACCTCTAACCTAAAACTTAACCTATGAAAAAACTATTCTGGATTGGTAAAGGCAAATCCTATACCAATGAGCTCAATTAGAATGAAAAGCTCAGATTTAGAGCTGTAGCGGTTTCTGTGCTGAGGAAGCCGTACTGACCGTCGAAGGCGAAATCAATTTCCAATCCTACGCGGAATCGCCATATCTGCAATCCTAATCTTGGACCGATTGTGCCGAATATGTCTGTATCATTGGTACCGTTTGTCCTTTGTGTGAAGAGTGCTCCTCCGCCTAATTCGGCTCCTATGTATGGCCTGACTTGCTTTCCGGGGCGTCCGTTGTAGTCTGCAACTGCCTTCAGACCGATTTGGTTATAAGTGAGTCCCCATGTCGGGTAATCCTCGCCGGTAAATGCAGAATGTCCCTTACCATGCTTGAAAAGTGCCTGCGCACCGAAGTCAATCCTGTCGGTGTAATCGTATCTGTATTCAAAGAGAAATCCAGGACTGATGTTTCTGCTTGGCCCTCCTACAGCTCCAAGAACACCATAAGCGTTAATCCCGATACCTACATCATAATTGTGCTTGTCCTTATCCTGTGCTGATAAGAGCAGGGAAGAGCCTAACGATATGGCTAAAATAAAAGTGATTATTCGTTTCATATGTGCTACTTTATCTGACAATAATTATCGGATTGGAACATTCCACACCGTCCAGCTTGAATACCTGCTTCGCGTCTGCCTTTACCCTGTTCAACTTACGACTATAGGTGATGACATTTACTTTCCCGTCGGGCCACTGTATCATCATATCTTCTTCATCGTAATCAGCGCCTCCTTCAAATTCTCCAAACGCCAGATAATAGTAGTCCGACCCTTTTTCAAGTCTGAATCCTCTATATTCTGCGGGGAGAGCCCTGGTAACTGGACTAATACCTGTTTCATCCAGATCAACGGTGATACCTCTGAAATGAATTTTTGTTCCTATCAGCCACGAATTGTCGTCAGCAGGGTCAAGAAGGTCTTTACCCTGGGCATCCTGTACTCTTACCTGAAATGTGACCGGAACCCAGTCAATGATTTTTGCGCATGAACAAAGGCAGATAACCGCTGCCATAATAGTTAAGATTCGTTTCATTATTAGTTGAATTATTAAAATGTTAATATCAAATTTTTACTCCTGAGAAATGCTGAATGTCGTGAAGGCGTTACCGGACTGCATCTGTATGATTGTATGACGTGCTTCGCCATCGTTGGGCTCAACAGTAACAATGACTGCGTTGCTCTTGCACTTGTCAGGAACTGTAAGATGATACCAGCCGCCATCAAGAGTGTCTTGTGCACCATTTTCACCCTCGGAAGATGTAGCATGAATGAAGTCAGAATAATTCTGTTGATCACCTATTTCATTCACACTCGTATATCCTCCGACAATCCACCATAAGGTATAATTCAGGACAGAGACTGTGTTCTGCCCACCTTCAGACGGAAAGTTGAAGTGGGTCTTATCAAGCTTCATCGGATCCCAAGCACCGTCTACGCAAAGCACGTGTTCACAAGATATGAAAGCTGATACAGCAGTAATAAGTATTATAATGTATGATAATCGTTTCATGTGATGTTATGTTGTGATATTTCTACTCAATCTTCATTGCTTCTATCGTGATGACCCTTTCTTCGTCTCCTTCGCGCCATTTCAGAATACGTTTGTCTGAAACTATCTCGGAAACATATACAATCTCTACATCGCCTGAATGTTCCCTGAGGCTGAAAGCTTTGGTGTCGTCATACACGGATGAATAATATGTCTTTGAGTTCATGCTCAGAAGACCGGAATACGCTCTCTTTACTGTACATCTTGACTTGTCATCAGAAAATTCGAGGACTATACCGGCAGTGACAGTAGTATATTCACCAGTGTCATTATTCTGCACTTTAGTTTCGTATTCGCCATACAAGGTTCTTGGTAACCAATCATGTTTCTGTGCGTTATCCTTTTCGCATGAACAGAGACAGATAACCGTTGCCAGAATTGTTAAGATCCGTTTCATATTCATTATACATCTTAGAATTCAACACCAAGCTTTATACGCACCTGAGGGAAATAACGCATACGGTATGCGTCTGTCGTACGGTCAATCTCGCCGTCAAAGGCATATGATATACCCACATTCGCCCTTTTTGATCCGCAGTTGAAGCGGACACCCACTGATGGCTCAGCAAAGAAGCCCCTGTAATGATAGCTGCCTGAACCAAATTTGCCATCTGTCTTTATGATCTCTTCCTGCATTTGTTCCGGAGTCAAGGCATCTTTGAACGGATAATTGTATTTGCCGCCGTTAAGCTGTATATTGTATCCGAGATTCAGTACAATATATGGAGTGACTGCGCGCTTGAGGATATCGGCATTGAGATGAAGGTATATCGGAGCGGTGATCTGCTCATGGTCGAAATAGTAATTCAGGCCAGCTCCGAGACCCATGGCAAAATGAGGAGAGAAACGATAACCGTTTACATAAGACGCTCCGAGCATGAAGTCATATGGTGACTGAATTGATCCGGGCACCCACTTATGTATATAACCTCCAGATAAGTCAAGCAGTCCGTAATATCCTTTCTCGGATGACGTGTCCTTTGATTGTGCATTTGCATTGGAGCAGAATAAGCTCAGAATAAGAGTGGCGACTAATAATGTCAAGTTCGTTTTCATAAATCGTTTGTTGAATCGTTCTGAGGTAATAACGCACGGTTCTGTAAATTACTTCCGCGTTGATCGAAAATTTTTCACTTTACAATAAATCCGTATCTTCGCGGAAGTATTTTCAAAAGACTATCGTTATCTAGTCAGAAAACCAATTGGCAGAGATAATCAACATAGAGGACGTCGAACTGGCGAAGCTATGCGCCCGAGGGGACGAAAAGGCCAGACATGAGCTGTATACAAGGTATGCGGCTTACCTCTTTGCGCTCTGTATCAGATATGTAGGCGATAGGGAGCTTGCTCGTGACCTGATGCATGACGGCATGATCAAGATCTTTGACACGATAGGGAAGTACAAGCCGACGGGTTCATTGAAATCTTGGTGCGCGAGAGTCACGGTGAACATGGTGATCGATCACCTTCGAAAATCCAAACGGATGGATCTGCAGCCAATAGAACCAATGCAAGAAAAGATTCCCGAACCTGCAAATGAAGAGGTTGCTAAGGTTCCGAAGCAGGAGCTGATGCGTATGGTAGGGGAGCTTCCTGAAACCAAGAGAGTGATTTTCAATCTCTTCTGCGTGGAAGGATATTCGCATAAGGACATTGCAGAAATGCTGAACATAAAGGAGAAGACATCATCCTCGCTGCTGTTCAAGGCACGAGCCCAGTTGGCGGAAAATGTCAGGGATTATATAAGAAGAAACGGATTATGATGGAAGACTGGACAGATATCATTGGTGAGGAACTCGAGAATATCGAGGAACCTCTTCCTGCTGATGACTGGAGCTTCCTTCAGCAGAAATATGCAGCCGCTCGCAGGAGAAAGAAGGCTGCTGCGTTTGCGTGGGCCGGTGGCATCACGTCGGTTGCTGCTGCCGCCGCTCTTGTTCTTCTGCTTATCCGTCCGGCTACCGTACCTGCTGATGATAATCTTGTTGCTGACCAGCTGCCTCCTATAGAAGAGGTCGTGCCTGTAGATACTGTCTCAATAGAATCTCAATCTGAAAATGTTGAGATCCCAGAAACTGTTGCTCCAAAGAAGAGAAAACTGATACCAACTTCTGTAAATGTCGTGAAGCCTTCAGATGATGTGCTGATTGCCCAGAATAAGACTGAAGATAAAGGCGAAACTCCTGCTGAAGAGGAAATCTTTGACGTTGTAAAGGATACCGTATCTGTAACAGAAAGACTGCTTGCAGATGCCGGAAGCACAAACGATAAGAAGGATGTGACAGAGGATACTCATACGGACTATTGGGGCTTCGAAGATTTCCCTGATGACGAGCCGGGTCGCCGGAGGATGAAAGTGTCTGTCGGTCTGTCGGGTTCTGCTTCTGCTAATCCTATACCTAAGATGTATGACGTGACTCTTGATCCGCCACTTGATAACGTAACAGGCCCTGGTCCTAAAGACTCTACAGATGTAGAGTCGCCGGAACCTGCGCGTATGATGATGAGAAGCAAATCCTCATATACGGAAAAATATAGCCACGAAATCCCGAAGTCCTTTGGAGTAAGCGCACGATTCCATATCACAGACAAGCTGTCAATAAATACCGGACTGACCTACACAAGGTATGCATCTGACAGAACAAGAATCTTCTCTTACTCTGACTATCAGAACGACAGACAGTATGTACATTATCTCGGCATACCTGTCAGACTCGATTGGATGATAGTTAACAGGAAGCATTTCAACTTCTATCTCGGAGCCGGCGTCCAGGCTGACAAGTGCATTTATGCAACTGTAGGAGGAGAACGACTCCATGAAAAGGAAGTATTGTTTGGTCTTAGCGGTGCGATGGGTCTTCAGTTCAATATCGTGCCAATGGTAGGACTTTACTTTGAGCCTGATATCTCATATAGCCTCAATGAAGGCTCGATACAGACATACCGTTCTAAGGAACCATTCATGGTAACTGTAAGAGGTGGTCTCAGATTCAATTTCTAGCTGGTACATGATTTGTAAGCTAAATCATGATGTTTAACCCTAAAATGAACTGACATGAAGAAGATTCTTTTATCTGCAGCGATCATGCTGCTGGTTTTCCCTGCCGTTTTCAATACAAATGACATATCCGCTCAGACCGTCTCAGTAAAGGTGGGCACCGGGCAGGAAGAGAAGAAAAAAGAAGATCCGAAGGAAAAGTCTGAAGTCAAGCCTATCCAGTCATCCGGTCCGACACTTGAGCAAGAGCTGAAGAAGGTCTTCGGAATGAAGTCAGAGACTACTATCGGAGGATCCCGCATCGAGAACTTAGGAAAGTACTTCCTTGATAAGTATACCGGTCAGGTGACTCTGGTAACATACCAGAGAGGTGAACCAGTGAGATGGAATATCCTTAGGGACAGAACTCCTGACGACATCATCTACGATGAGCAGGCATACAACTACCAGCTTGTACGCTATGGCGACGGAAACGATAATATCCTTCTGATCAACATAAACACCGGAGCGATGTGGGCTATAGATACAAAGGGACTTACATTCTCCTACAAGAACACAAGACTGAAGTATATCCCTGCAGTGGACACCTCATGGTAAGCAATGAATGATAACCTATAAACTAAAGATATGATACTCACAACAACCCCAACCGTAGAAGGCAGAACCATCATCGAATACAAGGGGATCGTCTTCGGAGAAGTAATCACAGGCGTGAATTTCATCAAGGACTTCGGCGCCAGTCTTAGGAATTTCTTTGGTGGCCGTTCTGGCTCATATGAGAGAGAATTGCTTGATGCCCGAACATCTGCACTCAGAGAGCTTGAAAGCAGAGCCCGCGAAAAAGGAGCAGACGCAGTCGTGGGAATCGACATCGACTATGAAGTGCTTGGCCCTAACGGCGGCATGCTGATGGTGACTGCATCCGGGACAGCAGTGAAGCTAGGCTAATTCAATGACTGTATGCCTAATAGATGCAGCGATTTACGCTGTATCTGCATCATTTAACGGAAGTATTCAGCACTTCCTATCGTTAGGTATATAAAATTGAATCTTATGAAAGCTACGAATTTCTTTAAGGCACTGCTTGTGCCTGCAGCGTGTATATTCCTCTATTCATGCGATATGGCTTATGATATGGGCGGCGTTTTCATGCCCGAGGCTTCTTATGATGAGGCAATGACAGGAGAGCCAGAAGAACCTACCGGTGGAGACAAGTTCGACGAGATCGTTGAGAACGACTTCATCAAGACAGCCGACCAGAATGTCTCCACATTCTCTATCGATGCTGATGGTGCAACATACGCCTACATGCGTAAATGCCTCCGTAACGGATTTCTTCCTTCTCCGAATGCAGTGCGAATAGAAGAGTATCTTAACTACTTCACATTCGATTACGCAGATCCGACAGGAGATCATACGGTGGCAATCAACGGTGAAGTGGGCGAGTGCCCTTGGAATCCTGAGCATAAGCTCATCAGACTTGGAATCAAGGGTAAGTCAATGCAGGCAAGCCAGATGCCTGCAGCCAATTACGTATTCCTTATTGACGTATCAGGCTCAATGAATCAGGATGACAAGCTTCCGCTTCTCAAGGAAGGACTCATCACCCTGACCGACAGACTCAATCCTACCGACAGAGTCTCGATCGTGACTTATTCCGGCAATGTCAAGCTCCTCCTTGAATCAACCCTCGCAAGTGATGCCAATGCAATCAAGAAGGCGATATCGAAGCTCGGTGCAAGTGGATCGACAGCCGGTGGTGAAGCACTCAAGATGGCATATGAAGAGGCTCTGGCCAATTATATAGAAGGTGGCAACAACAGAGTGATTATGGGAACCGACGGTGACTTCAATGTGGGAGTCACTTCGACAGATGCTCTCGTGGAGATGGTTCAGAGCTATGCTGCAAAAGGAATCTACCTTACAGTATGCGGTTTCGGTTCAGGTAATCTCAACGACAGCATGATGGAGCAGATCTCCAACAAAGGTAACGGAACATACGAATATATCGATTCAGAGGATGAACTCTCGAAGGTATTCGTGAACGAGAGGTCAAAGTTCCAGGCAGTGGCAAACGACTCCAAAGTTCAGGTCACATTCGACAAGGAGAAGGTGGACAGCTACAGGCTTATAGGCTACGAGAACCGTGTGATGGCAAACGAGGACTTCGAGGATGACACGAAGGATGCCGGTGAAATCGGCGCAGGACAGACCATCACAGCACTCTATGAGATCATTCCTGTCGAGGGATTCAACGGTGAAGGCCCGCTTGCAGTATTCGACTTCAGATACAAGAAGATGCTTGGAGCGGAAAGCATACCTCTCTCGCTTGAAATAACAGGCAGCGATGCTCTTGATGCTATGCCTACAGAACTCAGATTTGCGGCTGGAGTAGCCGCTTACGGAATGGTGCTCCGCGACTCGAAGTACAAGGGTACAGCCACATTCGATATGGCATACCAGCTTGTTGGCGAAAGGCTTTCATTCGACAAGTACGGATACAGAGCACAGCTTCAGGAACTGATCATGATGGCAAAGGATACTCAGCAATAGAAAAATTAGCTATATTTGCATCTCCGATAGTACACCTAATGTGTACATTCTCTATCTCGACACACACATTTGGGCATCCTTCGGGATGCCTTTCTTATTATTACCTCTTTACTCCTGTAGGAATCCTGTTACTCTTTAAATTGACCAGTTCCTGCAGCCTCGAATCCTTGGAATGTGCCACGTCATTATTGGCCGTCTGAAGGTTAGAAGTCCTGTTCTTGTCGAAGATACCTATACCCTCATCGAGACAGTAACGTCCCATGGCCTCCTTGATGCTGTCAATCGATACGCTGTTGAATACGGATTCCGTGCGTTCCTGAAACCATTCCATAGGGCCGAAATCTCCTCCTGCATTGATCTTCAGAAGGCCTGAAATAGGGTCAATACCGACGCTTCCTGCAAAGGCGTCACCCTTCCATATCTCAACACGGTCATGGAAGATGACAGGGTAGTATGCGTTTGCAAAATGTATGCTTCCGTCATATCCGTATCCTACAGCATCCTGAAGGGTACGTTTGATAAACTCAGCGTGTGCCTTTATCTCGCAGAAGTCCTGACGCGAGCTCATGCGAGCCTCCTTACTTGCCAGACCTTTGCCTTCCACTGTAGCAGACGTTCGAAACTCTCCGTTCTGGAAATAGATTGTCCGGACATCCGGACGAGGACGCTCCAGATACGTGCCGTCCATTGGCTGCAGGGACAGCTCCTCCAGCCTTGCAGAAGCTGCTCGCGGAGGAATAATCTCTGCGTCTGCACCGAACTTATCCCTGATTGCCGATATCAGGTCTTTGCGGTATGAGTCAACTACAAAGACTCTCTGGTCACCGCACTTGATGATGCGAAGAGAGTCATCCGAGCGTTTCTCGAGCTTGCCGTCAGATCTGCCCTTGCGAAGGTCGATCGTCTCGAACATATCCATGACGGTCTTGAGATTCTTGTCAAGATAGCGTTCGCACAGCCCGGATATCTTCTCCGGAACCCCGCCGTAAAAAGGCTCGGCCACAGCGCCGGCAATCGCTGCAATCGTGCAGGAATCGCCGCCAAGAGCGGTCGCACGCCTTATGGCATCCTCGAACCCGTCGGAGTCAAGAAAAGCTCTCATTGAGGCTGAAATGGCCGCTTCCGGAGAGAAGTCCTGCCTTGGTCTGTCGGGAAGTCTGTAGTAGAAGTCACCCGTCTCCACTCCATTCACTATGATCGGTTCCTTTACCGCTCCGGACAACATTGCCTTAAGATCCTCTTCGCTAATGGAGAGGTCATATCCGAAATCCTTCTCTATTATGAATCGTATGTCGTCCTTCTCACGCGAGTGTCTTGCCATCCATACCACCTGTGCGACTGCTTCGGATGCTTTGGATGTCGCTTCGCCAGCAGAGACTACAGAGGCAACATGTCTTGCAAGGGTGATCGCTTCCGGCAATGAGCCTGCCCTGAGTCCGACAGGGACGGCCATCATTGCGACAGCGCTCTCGTCTGAGGTGAATGGCCTGGGATAGTCACTTTCTATGAATCTCTGCATCCTGGGTGAGAATCCGCAGGTAGGGTAGTCCCGTCCCAGATCGCGTATTATCCCGGCAAGGCCGGAAGAACTATGGTTCTCGTCCTGCATGAGCCATCTGGCGACCGCAAGGGACAGGACCGTTCCGTCGGTGAACCGTGGGTGTGCATTGACCTCGCGCCCGCCTCGATAGAAGCGTGTGGATTCTCCCAGAGTGAAATACCTGTCGGGAGCATCAGTCCACTGATATGGAGACGCGATGATGTCCCCTGCGACTACGCCTAGCATGGTTTAAGGATTAGTGGATTATCGTTTGATCCGACTCAAGGAGAGCCGTTCTATCTTTTTACTTGAGCTGCTTTCTTTTTCTCCTGCTTCACCTCCTTCAGAGGCTTCTTTTCCTGTTTGTTCTGCTGCCCTAAACCCAGGTCAGTTCCGGTCTTCTGGGCCTCCTTGAGCCAAGCTGGATGGCATGCTACGACCTGTCTCTGGGCTGCGTCGAACTGCACATAGCAGCTGAAGGTCTGACCTTCCTTGTTGCGGCATCCGTCAAGGCGTACTGCATGTCCCTCGGCAAGTCCCTTGGCCTGCTCGGGTGTGAACTGAACGCCATACATGCCTCTGCCCCTTACGTTGCCATCCTTGTCGAACAGATGGGCCTTCACCTGATCTACGGACATTCCCATGACCGTATTTGTCGGCTGATGAATAGATACCAGGAACTGCTGCTCCCTGCCATCGATAGTGAGCTTCACAGGCTCACCGGCATTGGCGTTCGCCATGCCGTACTTCTTCTTGCCGTCGTTGCCGATCCAGTCGGTCTTGGCAACAAGCGCATCCCTGACCCTGTCCGGGAGAGGCTGATTATACAGGGTGAGCGTATCGTGCCTGGTCTTCTCCTGCTCCATGGTAATGACCTTCACCTTCCACTCAGGCGAGTCCTGCACGGGGTATGCGCGCAGCGATACCATGCCGGAGAACTCGTTGTTCCTGGCAGGGATGAGATCGGTAGGCTGACCATAAGCCAGCTGCGATGCGATTGAAGGATTCGAGTAGACGTAGTCCTTGTTGATGCCGTACTTCTCGTTAAGAGATTCCCAGTTGATGTTGTCCAGCTTCTTCTGAAGCTCTTCTGAAATTTTGTAGTCCATGATATTAAGTATTAAAGTGAGTCCTAGTCTTGACCAGCATTTCATTCAGGTCCTTGTAACCATCATAAAGACCTGACATTTCACTTATACTTACATCTGTTGTCTCCAGGGCCTGAGCCAGCTGCGAGAAGGCCCTTAGTCCTGCATCGTCATTGTCGAGAAACGTCTTGACAGTATCATATTCCGCCGCCTTGGCGATTATCTTTCCAAGATTGGTCACGCTGTTAAGTACGCAGCAGTCGTAGCTGTCGAAGGTAAACTCATCCATCATCTTCCATGAAAGGAAGTCCATGAACCCTTCGAACACATATAACGTATCAGCACTCTTTACATCTGAAACGTTCTCGTTGGAGTCAATCCATGTCGGTGCGTTCCCGGTGCATCTCTTCTGCTTGGTAGAACGGAGCACATATCCTCCTTCACAATTGGGGAAACCAATCGCATGAAACCTGTGGTTCCTTTTGCCCTTGATCTCATATACCACTTCCTGGCAGTATCTGTTCAGTATATCACTGCAGATGCCACGATTGAGAGCATATGCCTTCAGAGTCTCATTCTCGACAGGGGAGTAGGTCTTTATGATGTTGATCATAGGCTCTCTCTCGACCTGCCTAGACTCTCTTGGGATATTTACGCTATCCGGTATGATACCCTTGATGCTTGCCAGATAATCCAGTGCTTCACGTACTGAGCAATTCGTCAGCAGTCTCACCAAATCCAGGACTCCACCTCCCACACCGGTACCATGATCATACCATACGTTTGCCTTATGGTTGATATGAAACGACGGACTGACCTCGTTCCTGAAAGGGGAGTAGAACATGTCCCCCTGATGCCTGTCGCTGTATCCAAGGTGTGACAGTATGTCCGCTACCGGTACTGTGAACAGTTCGATGATGTCCGGATTTCTATATCTCATACCTCAATATGTTTACGGTTAAAAATTATTATTACTTGCGTTAAATAAAATTATTTTCATATCTTTGCTTCATCGCAAGGATAATTAAGTAGTAAAGTAAGAACCGTCACGGGCAAAGTTAAAAGAAATTATGATTTATGACAAATAATTATATGATTATTTGTTTGTCATGAACTTTTGCCGGTGACACAAACAAATTGGCTATGCCTAAGGATGGTATCAGGAATCCTGAGACACAGGTGGTCCAGGACGGCAAATGGGAGCTTCAGAACATGAAGTTCGTGGGCGAATTCATGGAAGTCAACGGACTTTCCATAGCAATGATCGCCGAAAAGTTAGGAATCTCGCGTCAGAGCGTATACTATTGGCTCAAGAAGGATGATGCAATGATGTCAAACATCTATGCGATCTTCGAGACCTACGGCCTTAAGATCCGCTTTGAGCTTGTGGAGAAAGGAGTGCGTGAGAACCCGATGAAGATTCCGGGAGTCGGGCTGGCCACAAAGAAGCCAAGAATAGGATTCTTTGAGTCGTACATCAAGAAGATGGGCATCAAGCGAGAGCAGGTCGCAGATATATTGGGTGTGAAGAAGTGTACTGTGGATCACTGGTTCCAGTTCGACGACTGCTTCTTCTCATACATCTGCAAGTTCGCACAGCTCAAGGGACTGGAAGTGAAATATACAGTATCTAGAATAAACGATTAATTAACATTAAAGCTATGCAGACAATCATTGAGCAGATGATAGCAGCAATGGATGCTATCAAGGCAGACATCAACAAGACAGAAAACAAAGCAGCCCAGGCCAGAGTTCGCAAGAATACGCTTGTTCTTGAGAAACTTGGCAAGGCTTATCGTAAGGAAACCTGCAAGAAGTAATCAGGTCTAAAACGATACGGAAGAGGTGGCGCAGTCATAAAGAACTGGCCACCTCTTCTGCTATCTTCTATTACCGCTCAGTCTCGCATAGTCATCTGTCAGATCTATACCGAACTCCTTTACCCGTTCCAGCTTCTTCTTAACAGCGTAGTCGTAGATCTTTCGCGCAATGGCCTCGTCGTCCAAAGGAAGGCTTCCTTTCTCTTCAATGTAAAGATATCTCCAAGTGCCCGGAGTCTCCAGGATGCTTCTCTCCACATCCCACAGGTTATACTTGAGAAACTGTATTGCACGTTCTTCATCGAGAAGGGCATTCACGTCATGCGGGTTGTCCATTTCGCCTCTGTAAATGAGACATAAGTCCTTAAGGTAATCCTCGATTCCCTTAGGCTCGATCGATCTGAATGAAGTCCTCATACTATTCACACCATTTATCACTGCCACCGCACATAGTGCCGGCAACATTAAGACATAATACCAAGAAGATAATAAAACCCATACTCATTCGATTTCAAAAAGATTCTGTAACAAGGATGACGATACAAAATTAACCTCCCATTGTGCCAACGTGCAGCACAGGCAAAAAGCGTTTGGGAAGTTACATACCATACGTTACAGCTGTTACGTGAATCACGCCGCAAACTTAGTGAGCAATGCCCATGTCCAAGATCAGGCAAGTCTCATCCAAGAATCTCCGGGCCGATGGCCAGTATTCTTCTCGAGAATCTTGTACATAAAGACAGTAAAGCTCACTTGTTATTGCTTGTAATTCAACAGTAACAACTTAAATCTTACGGCATTATGAAGTCATTGGAAAGACTCGGGCTAAAGCTCGGAGCAGAAATCTCACTGGTAGAACTCTTAAGCGAGAACTTCAATCCTCACCTATACTCACTGAGCAAGTCTCAGGTTGAGAAGGTCTGCGCACTGCGTGATATAGTATCGACTTATATCACTTCAAAACAAGACCCTACTGGAAGCAAGGTCTCGGATCCCAAGTCGGCTGTAAGCCTGATCGGAGATAAGCTCAGATACATCGAGCATGAGGAAGTATGGGTTGCATATTTGAACAAGAACAACGAGGTGATTGCCCTGGAAATGCTATGTTCCGGCACTCTTACACAGGTTAACATCGGTCATAGGGATATCATAGCAAAGGCATTGAGCAAGGATGCTACCGGTATCATCCTCTATCATAATCATCCTTCAGGCAATCCAATGCCCGGTTTGGAAGATATAAACGCTACAAGTACTTTGACTAAGGCCTGCAAACTGATTGGCATCGAGCTAGTCGATCATCTGGTGATATCAGCCGGCAGCTATTACAGCTTTGCAGATGAACGGACAGAAAAGTTTAACAAGAAATCATAAGCATCATGAATAACGTAACAATCAACAAAGTCGAGCTTCGAGGAAGGATCGGCACTGTTAGGATCCAATCAATAGGGGATAGACTAGTAGCCAACTTCAGTCTATGTACGGAAAAGCATTACCAAGACCCAGAAGGAAACAATCTTATCGAATGTTGCTGGCATCACATAGTAGTGTATGATGGTAAAGGCATCAACCTTGGTGGATTAAGCCGAGGAGTCCTCGTGCATTTGACGGGAAGCCTACGTCAGAATAAGTATACTGATGTAAGCGGCAATGAAAGGGTATTTACTGAAATCTTGGCTACCACCATGAATGTCATCAACGAGAGTGCGTCTGTTGAAGACTATCAAGATCCGGAGTTATAGACAGAATCCAGTAAGATAGTTTTATCTAAATATGCACCAAAAACGATAATTAGGGTACTCGATAATAGTTAATACTTTATATATCAATTATATAATAATTTATATACTATATGCATATTTTGTATATATCATTATGATTTCATGAGAACACTTAACTAAAATAGCATAATGTGGATTGTCGAGTGTTCATTGGTCTTATATAATTGATTATAAAGCATATAATAACGCATTAATCATATCTTGCGACAAAGAATAGAGCATTATTAGAGTAATAATAGTTTCAATCTAAAATATATCATTCATAATTGATACAATTCAAAGGTATAAATATGCCATAAATGTGTGTAGATTATTGTTTTATACCTTTTTCAATCAAAAGTAATGTTTGACTAATTCCGATAATTTCCCTGAGAAATATTTGCATTTTCAATAAAAATGATTATCTTTGCAGAAAAATTGAGGTTAGTCTGCTCAAAAAGTGAAAACGTATGCGTAAAAACGAAGAAGATTTTGGTAAGCTTTGGGAACTGAATGCTGTCTGGAATTTTTTGACTCCAGACGAGAAAGAATACATTGACCAACATACAACGATAAAATATTATCGCAAGAACGAAACCATCTACAACGAAGGTGATTTGACTGAGCACGTCATTATGGTGCTTCGTGGTGTGGTACGCTTGTCAAAAGAAGGTGTGGGTCAGCGTTTGCAGATTATCCGATTGCTGAAGCCATATGATACATTCAGTTATCGTAGTGCAATGGCAGGTGATTGTCATTCTACTTCTGCTACGGCGTTAGAACCTACTGTATTGTATTATGTAGAGCGTGATGCGTTCTTGGAAGTAATACAGAAGAATATCAAATTCTGTTATGCCGTATTGGTAGCTATGTCGAAAGACTTGGGTATCTCAGAGTCTCAAACTGTAAACTTGACCCAAAAGCATATTCGTGGTCGTTTAGCAGAGACATTGCTCACTTTGGCTCAAACATATGGATATGAGGGTGATGGTTCGACAATTGCAATGTATATGGCTCGTGAGGATTTGGCAAATATGTCAAATATGACCACATCAAATGCCATTCGTACACTCTCGCAGTTTGCTTCGGAAGGTCTAATTAGCTTAGATGGACGCAAGATTAAATTGCTGGATGAGAACGAATTGACTCGCATTAGTCGCTTGGGATGATGTTTTTCCTCATGCGCCAATATCTTCTAATATTTCTTTTTATCTTTTTTCCTCTTTCTATCTTTGCAGTAAAGGTAGATTATCGTCTTAGTGCAGGTGCTGGTATGATTATGCCAGACGGTAAGGTGGATGTAATCGTTGACGATAAGAATGCATGGGTAGGGCCTGTGTATAATGCTGATTTCTCTGCCACATTCTATCCCGCTTGGCAAGCTATGCAAGATT
>ERZ808043.77-NODE-77-length-19734-cov-4.292720_pt1 | contig 19734 bp, 24 predicted proteins | sample MGYA00380194_ERZ808043 | MGnify/ENA primary metagenome ERZ808043 (study PRJEB31490, sample SAMN06133370) | cow dung metagenome | isolation source: H3 | host: cow | place: China: Chengdu | collected 2015-05 ...
ACGAACGTCACGGCCAGAGACTGACTGAACTCCTCGGTAGTTATCTCCAGATCCAGAGTGTGCTCGCCAGGGGTAATCGTTGAGAGGGTATAGGTCCTTACGGACACTTCGTCAAAGGACTCGTTGAAGAATCCTTCGATGGTCATTCCGTTTGCATCAGTAAGTGTCATCGTGCTCTCCCCGTCAAGAGTGAAGGCAATCTTGTACTGATTGTCTGGTGCTCCTAACTTTCGGGTAAGAGTGAGTCTGTGCTGGTTTGCACCACCGTCATATGTGACATCGGCGACAAACTCAAAGGAGTTGTCAACAACCGCAAACTCATGAACACATGAGGTGGCGCTGGCCAGACACAAAAGGGGTAAGATTATGATGTACAAAAATTTAGTCTTCATCGGGTTCATATTCTTTGATTTTCTTTTTTATTATTTCCTTAAGAGTACACAAGTTGACACGTCCGTATGATACCTGAATATGCTCCAGGTCAACCTCTTCCTTGTCGGCGTACATGGCCTCAATGACCTCGAAGTAAAACTCGAAGGCCTTGTCCTTAGTCGGGAAACATAGCTTCTCGCAATAACCGACGCCCACGAAGGTTATCATGTTCAATTCAGGGTCGAACTTAAGCTCTATGTAATTGTCAAGGGGTATTGCCTTGCAGTAGGTCTTGATGATCATGATCTTGAGTATTTATGACGTTAAAGCTTTATCGGTCTGTCAAAGTCATACATGTACTGGGCATACTGCTCGATCTTCTGAGCTGTCTCTGCAGGATAAGAGCATTCCAGGTCACTCAGGCTCACGCTCTTGGAGCCGCTATTGCGGCCCTGAAGGAGCCTCTTGTAGGCCTCGCGGGTATCCCTTCCGTCGCGGAAGATGAGCGGGAGCTGAAGGCAGCGCTCGTCGATCTCTGACTTGACCCTCAGGCTGATGACCGAGAAGGTCTCATGCAGGATCAGCGCATCGTAGTTGCTGAAATCTATGCTGGAGTGTTTTAGTTGTATCTTCATCTTCTCACTGTCTTGTATTGTTTCGTATCCTGATATAGAGCTCGAGGCTGAACCATGCCTCGCCGACGAATTCGTATATGGGCTCGTTATCGTAAAGGGCATTGCAGTACTCCGTGAAGAATAGCCTAGTGTCGCATGCGTTCTCGAAGAGAATAGGCAGCTGTAGCTCGCCCTCGAAGCCCTTTGGACGGTGTATGAAGTAGACCAGATTCAGTCTCTCGTTGATGCAGCAGCCCCTGAAGAGGGAAGTGTCCAGCGGGTATTTGTCGATGATGACTAACATGTCATGATGTGTTAGAAGATGTACTGAATCGCAACGCGAAGCTCATTAGGCAGGACGAACCACTTGCTGCCCTTGTCTGTGATCCTGCCGCAGGATGGGCAGGCATAAGCGATGTAGGTCTTCTGTCCTCCCCAGACAGACAGGCCGAAGTCGAGGTTCAGGTTCTCATGCACCATGAGGGAGTATCCGGCTCCGACACCTAGTCCGAATGCGTCACCTTCCTCGGTCCTCTGGGAGAAGATTCCTCCGAAGTTGTACTCCTGGTACTGCGCCGCAGTCGAGATCCACCATCCGGAGTAGATGTGCCACGGCCAGTAGCGGATACCCGCAGCATAGGTCTGGTTCCTGTTCTGCATCTGTTTGGCAGGATCTCCCTTGTGGAAAGTCCACGGGTTGACCCTGGCAGATGCGTTGACGGTTATATGACGTCCTGTGGCAGCAGATCCTTCCACGTTCAGTGTTCCAAGGGTAATGTAGTCGACAAGATTGGTCGAGAGGCTCCAGTCCTGTGCTGAAGCCTTGCTTGAGATGAATGCGACGAATGTCATCAGTAATAAAATCTTCTTCATATCACGTGTGTAGTGTTTGCTTTTTAAAGCAGGTCCGTCTCACGACGCACCTGCAAAATGTAAGTAGTAAAGTGAAGACTGTATACGCCCCAATGAAGCGTAATACAGATTTTTCCGTCAGTTGAGATTGAACCTTGCTCCTATTCCCGTAGTGTATCTTACCTTGCTCAGCGGCGAGCTGAAGTTGACCGGCAGGCCGCATCTGATTAATATGCATGTCTGTCTGCTGATGAACAGTTCCAGTTCAACGGCAGGATATATCCCGTATAGAAAGCCGAAGTCGCCAAGACCGGTCACGATGTATTCGGGGAGCCGTTTCTGAGGGTCGTATAGCTCGCACCCTAGAAAGACTCCGCCGCCAGCGTAAAGACCGATATGGCGACCTCTGTTGGAGATGATCCTGTGCATGTACTCTCCATGTGCCAGAATCGTATGATTTTGAATTGTCCGTGATCCGGAAGTAGCCGTAGTAGAGAGTGTGTGTGAGAATGGAGAGTAGCTGATGCCCGCCTTGGCATTTCCGCCAAGCAGGTACCGTCCCCACCAGAGATCTGCGCCAATCGGAACCTGACCCGAGAAGGAGTAATGAATGGACGCACTGATATTGTCCTGACCGTTCATCGTCCGCTGTGCGCTTGCTGCCGATGTGGTCAGGATACATATCATCAGAGCCAGTACGGCCTTCATGCCGTAAGCCTTCAATCCTTCGTTGAGTTTCATATTTCAGTTTTACCTTGCGGTGGCAAAGTTAAAAGAAATTATGAATTACGTCAAAGAATAATACGATATTTTTGTTAAGAAAAATTATGACGGCTATTGTAATAAAACTTGTTTTATTAAGCCTTTGAAGATTTTTTATCGGCGAGCTTTCCATTGAGCGTTCTGATGGCCCAACCGCAAGGATTCTTCTTGGTTCTGCTCTTTCCCTTGATCAGTGCGAGCTCGTAGATGAAGTCCAGATTCTTCTGGCATTCCATGAAGAGTGTGATGTTGTTGTTGATGCCGCTTTCGGTAAATCCGATCTCTTCCAGGAAGCGTCGTTCGTCTGCTGTAAGCACGGCAGAGGAACCGTACTTGCGGATGATCCTCCTATGTTCGTCATCCTCGGTTTCAACAAGGGAAAGCTTCACCGGGAAGAAGATGAGCTGCGTGATCTTCTTGCCTTCCTTGATCGGAGAGTAGGTGAATGACACAGGTGATTTCTGGTCCAGTTCAAGCTTCGAAGCCTCGACCACCCTGCGGATGAAGTCCTTGGTATAAGCGTACTTGTCCTCCAGCTTGAAGATGCGCCTCAGGGCGTCGATAGAGTAGGTAAGAGGCTCCTTCTGACAGGCCATGAGCTCGTAGAAACGCATTGAATAGCAGCTCTCTAGACGGAATGCCACTTCGATATCATATCTGGAGAAACCTCGTGAGAAGTCCAGCAGTACATCCCACACGCGGCTGTCAACGATGAATGACACTTGACGTGAGTGAAGGGCGATCTTCGGAAGGGCAATGATTGAGATGCATTCCCAGACATCATTGTCCAGATACTCGAAGGTCTTCCTGTGAAGAGACTTCAGTGCCTCCTTGATTCTCCTGTGGTTCTTGTCATCCTCGTCTGCCAGGAAATCCGACAGTGGGAGAGTGATGTGGACATAACCCTTCAGGTCGTGGCAGATCTTGTGCAGGTTGTCAGAGATGGTCACGCCTTCGATCTGACTCTGGGCGAGCTTCACGAGGTTGTACATCACTCGTTTCTCGTACACGTTGAAGTCATACATCGCCGTAGTGGCAATGTATGACTGAACTACCTGCCGTCCTTTGGGAGACAGGTCCTCGTGTGAGACTGGTTGTACGCTTATTTGTTTCATCGCACTGAATCTGGATGGGGCAAATGTAAATCATTTTTGGTTAAGAAAAAATATGAATATCAATACTACCGATAATACCTGTTTCAAAAGTATTCAAAAAGTCCCATTTGCATTCATTTGGATTTACCTGACTCCAGTGAACTCCGGTAAAATGACCTCTTCCGTAGGAAGAAATCCCATGAAAAGTCCTGCAAACTCCCGGAAAAGTATTCAAAAAGTCCCATTTGCTCAATTAGGAATGACTTTCGGAATTTTTCCCATTTGAATTTTTTAGTATTCAAAAAGTCCCACTTTTGACGAAAAAAAGTATTCAAAAAGTCCCAATAAGGTATTCAAAAAGTCCCAGTTGCACAATTATGAATCCTCTGGAGGTATTGAAAATGAGCAAGATACAGCAGTTGCCGCACGATGACATAGCATATATAATACGCTATGCTCTTAAATAGCATAAGCATATACGCTAAGTAGAAAGATGAAGGGAAAGGAAGACTTCTTTGAAAAATCCCAGAGTCCTTTAATCCAGAATTCCCGGCGGTAGCAATGATATCCTCGAGTGCGATTACACACGAGTAGCAATTATATTATAGGTATAAGGAAATACCGATGTTATCTATTTAGAGGATGTGTATATAAGGGTTTCTATACAGATGATTCAAATGCCTTGAGTCCTGCATCTGTCATGAGTCCATTGCTGATGAGCGCTTCACACCTATGTTTGTTGAGTTCGGTCCAGTGACTGTTCTTTCTTCTTGGAGATAATCGCTGTGCGAGTCTGCCGTCTGGCAGCTTCTTGAGTGTGCTGTCAATCCAGCCGAAGCACAATGCTTCCTCGACTACATCAAGATAGGGAAGTACTCCTGAGGGTGGATTCTTGCTGCGACTCAGTACCACCCAGCACTCTTTGGCTGAAGAATGATTCTCCATCAGCCACTGTCTCAACTGCCTACGTTGGGTGAACTCAAGCAGAAGTGTAATCTCCATACTTAGATCTTGACAATCCACTTGCCGTTTCGCTTGCCGTTCTCTCTCTGAAGAAGACCTCTTTCAATCAATGATGGGGTCATTCTCTTGACTGTGCTGAGAGATTTGCCGATATGTTTGGCTATGTCTTCCTGTTTGGCTTCCGGATTTGACTGGAGATACTGTAGGACGGCCATCTCTTCCAAAGTGCAGTTCAAAGTATCATTTTGAGACTTTGGGGTGAGACTTTGAATGTTGGATATGTGCATTTCACGATTGCTGAGCGGATTGCTTTCTCCCAACAGTAGATTCTTAAAGAACCTTACCAGATATTCATCGGTTGCAGATATGCCTTTGTAGAATTCATTATAATTGGCCCTTACAAGTGCATTCCTGAAGTACCAGGAGTGATCCCTGAATATTGCATTGTCTGGCTTGAAACCGAATGTCTGGAGATATTTCATCGTGAAGACGGCAGTTGTTCTGGTATTGCCCTCGGCAAAAGGGTGTATCTGCCAGATGCCCGATACGAACTTGCATATCCTCTTGATTGCTTGATCTGCCGACATTGATGGGTAGTCAGTGCCTTTCTCCTGAGAGAAATCATAATCTAGAGTCTGACGGATCATATCATAGCCGGAATAGGTGACTGTATCTCCATCAAGAATCCATTCCTTCTTGGATATGTTCTTCTGCCTGATCTGCCCAGCATGTTCATATACTCCACAGAAGAGTCTTTGGTGTATCCTGATAAGGAAATCAGGGGTGAAACTGAATGACTTCTCGGAAAGGATTTCCGTAATTCTTGCAGCGACCTTGTCTGCCTCTTCTGTGCCTTCGTGTTCTACATCAAGGCGAACTCCCTTTGACTCGTAATAACTGTCAATCAGGTCCTTCACCTCAGTGATCGTTATATCACCTTCAATATGCTGCTCAGCTGTCTTGATAAGGTACTCAGATGGCTTCAGCCCATCAACATCCTGCAGACCAATTGCAGTCTGCCAGATCTTGGCCTTCTCGCTTTTCTCGGGCTCGCCCTGAATGATATATCTGTCGAAGTCGGTCATAATGGTCTATTATATCTCTGCGAAGTTAACGATTTTTCGTGTGATACCCAACAATCCTACTCATAGATGGTCCAGAACCTCCAGTGCAACCAGGTGACAGCCCCTACGCTTTGCTGAAAGATGGAATGTTGTCTGTCTTATCATTACTCTGCCTCTTCATTGACGATGCCAAGACATGCAGTGAGAGCCTTTTCAAGGCGCTCCCTGAAGAACTCGAAGTGGTTGCCCTCGTCAGTCACGAAGGTGACCTCCTTATCGTTATCCTTGATAATTTGAAGCACTGCTTCGGTGCATGTTCCTACTGTAGCGAGTCTCTCGTTCTTTGCCTTAGGCTCCTTGTCACCGAGGGAGAGAAAATACCTTTCCGCATGCAGTTCCTGTTCTTTCAGCCACTCTACGAACCCATCATACCAGAATGATCCCGAGATGGAAGCGACGCTGGTGAATTTGCTTGTTGCAGTCGATGCCCATACGGCAAAGAGACCGGCAAGAGAAACGCCGATAATATGTCTCTTCGGATGAGTAAGTCTGAGCGACTGTTCGGTATTGACGAAGACATCCCCAAGGAGATTAGCGAGGAAATCCTTTGCCTTACCCCTGAAGTCTGCTTCCTTCGGATTAAGTGCCGGAGCCTTCCATGGAGTCAGCATGTCGTTCCAGTTCATGCCTGAGATTGCAACGATATTTACAGGGTATTTCTGGACGAGCTCTTCAAGCCAGTCCATGTCTGCTTCCTTCATCTTCTCCGGAAGGAGCACATAGCATACATCGCCTGACTCTGTGGTCACGATGTCCAGGTTAAGTTCGTGATATATCCTTGAGGTTTTCATTAAAGCAAATTTACAAATTCTTTCCCGACCGGACAAACTTAAAGTATTCCAGATGTCCCAATAGATTTTGCGTGTTAAAAATAATTATTACCTTTGTTAAGCAAAGTTATGAATAATGGGTTATGACTTTCTATATCTGACACAGATAGCAAGATGTGTCATTGTTAAACAACGACGAGGATTGCGCAGTAAACTGCGGACGAAGATCTGCTCCGAAGTCGCATCTTCAGACATACAAATTGGCATACGATGGGAACATTTTCAGACAATCCTCGAAAACGATTTGTCGGCTTGAGATTCACCGAAGCGGAGTTCGAACAGATAGAGGCACAGATGAGAAAATCTGACTATATCGCCATCTCGAAATTCATCCGGGACCGTGCCTTGAACAAACAGATCAAGGTCAGAAAGAACATCATTCTCACCGACCGAAATCTGAGGAATATGATCAATGACATAAGCACGAGAATCGCCAAGATCGGTGTCGATTACAACCAGGCGACAAAGCAACTGAACGCCCTCAGCAAGAAGACCAGGGCCGACGGTTCTCCAGTGATCAATGCCAGGGCAGCGAACTATTATCTTGCCAAGGTAGCGACCATGACCAAAGAACTGAAGGAGCAGATGGACCTTGTGATAAACATAGTGGACAGGCTTGAAAAGGAGACGAACGAGACAACCAACTAATACAATATAGATATGCTTTACAGACTTGATTTAATGGGCAACTTGGTTGCCGATGCTGAGGTGAGAACGAGCCAAAGTGGAAACGAATTCGTAGCCTTCAGGGTTGCGGTAAATGAGAATATGGGTGACGAGAAGAAGACAACCTTCTTTGATGTGAGCTACGCGAAGAACAACGTCCTTCCATACCTTAAGGCGGGACAGAAGGTGTATATCTCTGGCAAGCCATCATTAGGTGCTTCCTTGGGAAAAGACGGCAAGGCCTATCACAATGCACACATATATGCCAGGGATCTTGAACTTATCGGTTCATCCTCGTCAAAGGAGAACTGACCGTTCAGGATAGACTTCAACTTCAGGACTCTATGATATGGTAGTGAAGATAATGAAGTCCTGTCCCAGCGTGAAGAACGCTATGGACTACAACGAGCGGAAGGTAGCCTGTGGTGATGCCGAACTACTTGCGACGGCCAATGTAAGGGCCTGTGACGCATCCATACAGGACACCTTCCGCTTTCTTGAAAACAGGAATATAAGGAGCAAGGATATCTCGTTCCATATGTCGGTGAACCCTTCCGCTACCGATGGAATGACCGAGGAAAAAGCCCTGGGGTTCATAGATGACCTCATGAAGGGGCTCGGTTACGAGAACCAGCCATATGCGGTATACAAGCATACCGACATCGACAGGGAACACTATCATGTCGTCTCTGTCAAGGTGAACGAAGAAGGAAGGAAAATCAAGGACTACTACGACAAGCGCAAGGCCATCGAGCTTACCCGTCAGCTGGCGGACAAATACGGATACAGGCTGGGTAACGGGGACGGCGAAAGAGCCAGGGAGCAGGGGATTGACACGCGTCGGTTTGACCCGTCAATCGGTAGGGTGGTGGCTCAGATGGAGGCGATCTTCAAGGAGTGCTGCAGCTATCACTTCACCTCATTCCAGCAGTTCCAGATGATCATGCAGAGTCATGGCCTGAGCGTAACCCATAGAGCAGGAGATGAAAGCACGATATTACTTCAAGGACTGGATAAGGCGGGTAAGGCCTGTACGGCTCCCGTCGATGAGAGAGATACCAGTCTCTCCATGTATGAGATGTACGAACAGCGTGCCCTGCAGTGCTACGGCAGGACATCGGTGAGAAAACGTGAACTGGACAAGGTAGATTCTCTGGCGTCCTTCTGCCTGCCTCGTTCCACAAGCCAGAAGCACTTCGAGAATATGCTCAGAAAGCAGGATATCGACATCAGGATCCATAGGAACAGCAACGGCGCCATAATGGGTGCCACCTTTGTGGACCATGCCACCAGGAGCGCATTCAAGTGCTCCGAGCTGCCGTCCTTCAAACTGGACAGCATTCGTGCTGCAGACGCATCACTTCAGTGGCACGAATCCCAGCCGCAGCATCACGAGCAGCAGGAGAGGCAGTCGCACAATGGTCCCGGTATCTCTGACGTACTGGAAGGACTCGGCGCAGGACATTCGCAGGAACAGGAGATGATGGAGGATGACAACAAGAACAAGAAGAAAGGAAAGAAACGCTGACAATGGCAGACAGAAGGGAATATGAAAAGTATTTCGACTACATGTCGATAATCGGGCTCGCCATCCTCGTGGTGAACCTGTATTACTATGCCCATCCCTTGCTGCGGTCCATGGGAGTGACCGTGGATGTTATCGACCAGCTGTTCATGAAGCTCCGCGAGGGTGGCATATTCAGGACCTCCCTGCTCACCAAGTTCCTCGCTGCGCTCTTCCTTTCTCTCGGTATTCTTTCCAGAGGTAAGCGCTTCGACTCGGCTCCGGCTCACGTCGTGGCCGTCGTCGGAGCGATCTCCGCCTTCTTCTACTTCTTTCCTTTCTCCTCTGCATTGCCTTATGTGATTTCGACAATCACAGGAGCTGCAGGCATCTTCTGGGCACTTGGAAATATCGGTCTGAGCGGATTCGGTGACGAGGATGAGCTCAATGACATGGACGAGACCTTCGATCAGTGCCGTGTTCCTGTCAGAAACGACAACTCGATAAATATCCCTATCAAGTTCCGCTGGCATCATCAGTGGCATGACGGCTGGATCAATATAGTTAATCCCTTCCGAGGAACCCTCATCATGGGAACCCCCGGATCGGGTAAGTCATACTCCGTCTATGGCCCTATCATTGAGCAGCTGACATCGAAGGGCTTCTCGATGTATGTGTACGACTACAAGTATCCGGATCTGAGCCGGCAGGTGTATAACGAGGCCAGGCTGAACTGGCCGAAGGATATGCCCAAGCCCCAGTTCGTCACCATAGATTTCAATGACCCTATTCATTCCAACCGGTGTAATCCTCTGCTTCCGGAACTCCTGGAGGATATCTCGCAGGCCTTCTCCCTTGCGGGAGTCATCATGGACAGCATCAAGAAAGGTTCGGACAACGGAGATGACTTCTTCAAGGACTCCGCGACCAACTTCCTTGGTCTTGTCATCTGGTTCCTCAAGATATACAAGGGCGGCATCTACTGTACCTTTCCGCATGTGATCGAGCTGATGAGCCAGGACTACAAGAAGGTCTTTCCGATCCTGGCAAGCTATCCGGAGATGGAGAGCCAGATGGCTGCGTTCATGGGAGCGTACGAGGGAGGAGCTCAGGAACAGCTCCAGGGTCAGCTGGCGACGGCTCAGGTGCCTATCGTCAAGTTCATATCGCCGAGACTCTACTGGGTGATGAGCGGCAATGACTTTTCTCTCCAGATCAATGACCCGGCTGCTCCGAAGATATTCTGCATCGGAAACGATCCTGACAATAAGCTCGTCTATGGAACAGCCGTTTCCCTTATTACAGAGAAGCTCTTCAATGTGATCAACGTACCCGGAAAGCACAAGTGTGCTGTACTACTGGACGAGTTCCCTACCGCCCATTTCCCCGGCGTTCCGCCTCTTGTCAACACAGGACGTTCTAATAAGATCTCCGTGTTCATGGGTGTTCAGGACAAGAGCCAGATCAAGGAAGCCTATGGCGAGAAGCTGGCCGAGGTGATGGAGAATGCCGCCGGTAACTTCATCTGCGGTCAGGTGAACGGAAGGACTGCCGAGGATGTGTCGAAGATCTTCGGCTCTCTGAAGAAGGTCAACAAGAGCATGACTCAGGGGGATGACTCCCGCTCGCTCAATATCTCCTTTGAGAATGAGGAAGTCCTGCCGAGAAGCGTCATCGAGACCTTCTCGCAGGGTATGTTCTGCGGCAAGGTGGCTGACGATTTCCGCAGCCCTATAAAGAGGAAGCACTTCTGCGGCATGGTTCAGAGGGATCCTAAGGCTGTGGCCGAGAAGGAGGCCAGATACGTCAATATCCCTGTGATGACTGACTTCGGCGAAGATGAGGTCAGCAGGGAAGTGGATGATCAGGGAATGGCGATCCTCGCCGACGAGATGAAGGATCAGATGCGCCGTGAATCCTCTATAGTGCCGACTGAAGATGAGCTTGAAGCAAAGACACAGGCGGCAATAGCGGTGATGTCTCCGGAGGCTGTCAATGAGCGCATGGTCGCTCTCTACAAGGATATGATCAAGGAGAGGGCTCAGCATCAGGTGCTGATGAACTTCATCCAGATCAAGAAGGACATCAAGAATCTCATCGAATCTGAATTTGCGGAAGGCGAAGATACTCCGGACTATCACAATCACCCCGAAACCAACCCGGAAGTAGTAGATGCATTCCACGATTTTTGATGCAAAATCTAATCTTACTCTACTGTCGATATAATGTTAAAAGAAATTATGAATCCTTGAATTTCTGATTCTATATTAGCACCGTAATTAGTAGTAACAATATCACTCAATACGGTGCTATCATTATGTCGGATACACTACAGGCTATTAATAATATCGATAAGCTTACTGTTCTTGAGAGTAGGGAGAAATGGGATGTTCTCATGCAGGCATTCCTTTCGTCTCTCGATGTGAAGGAGAAGACTCGTCAGACCTATTACTGGGCCATGACCCAGTACTTCGAGTGGTTGCAGAAGACCAACAGGGCACTGCATTCTCTCAGCAATGCCGATATCATAGCATACAAGAATGATCTTCTGAGAAAGATGCTCACTCCGCTTACTGTCGGCGTGTATCTATGTGCGGTAAGGAGATTCTACGCATGGGCCGAAAGTTCAAGACTGCATCCCAACATCGCACGTGACGTGAGATCTCCACGAAATAGGAAAGGATTCAAGAAGCAGCATCTGAATGAAGCGGAGATTGCCGCTCTGCTCGAGTATGCCAAGGGAAGGAATATACGGGACTACGCAATGCTTAATCTGATTGTTAGGACGGGGTTGCGAACGGTTGAAGTGGTACGTGCTGACATTGGGGATATAAAGGTCAAGAAAGGCCGCAGAATCCTTTATGTCATGGGAAAGGGACACGACTCAAAGGATGATTTCGTAATCCTTACAGACGCCGCATGGGGCCCGTTGAAGGAGTATCTGACAGTTAGGGGAGATCCGGTCAAGAAGCATCCGCTATTCGCTACGGATGGCAAGGGACATCGTGGCGAAAGGATGTCTCCACGTGGAGTCCAGTATGTATGCAAGAATGCCATCAAGGCCATCGGGTTGGACTCACATGAATACTCGGCACATTCATTACGTCATAGCACTGCGGTCCTGATGCTTAAGAACGGAGCGGACTGGAAGGACGTGCAGAGAGTGCTCAGACATTCTTCTCCTGTGACCACGCAGATTTACACCGCAAGCATTGAAGAGGAACTCAGGCTTCAGAGGTGTCCGGAGGCGGTGCTTGATGATGCATTCTAAAAAAGCATCCCGAAGGATGCTTAGACTGTTGCCCCAGAATGCATGGAGAAGTTTTACCGTAAGGTGAGATCTCGCGGGCGGGGTCTTTCGCACAGAACGATTATCTCTTTCTTGCCACGGCTTATAACCGATGCAAAGATACTAATTTATAAACACATATAACCATTCACCTAAATTAATTCCTAAATGTTATGGATAAGACTTTAAAAGACATCAGATCCAAGATCAATGGTTTTGAAAGTAAGGAAAACTCAATCTTCGGTGTGCATTTCACAGTTTTTATGATTGTCGCCTTTCTTGGATGCATTGTATTAGCTAGTAGAAAAGAAACTTCAGAGTTGATTACTAGCTTGATTACATGCATTATACTACTTTCTGTAGCGGTTATGATAACATTGATTGTACTGTCGGTCGCAGTAAATCGCATGCGTTCACTCCGATATTACGCACTGGCAGTATATGACCGATTGACTTTCGGAACGAATGCAGAAGTTATTGATTCTTCCAAGGACCCCAATAGGATTGTGGTCAGTTCTATAGGTAAAGTCCAGAATAGCATAGATTCCATTTTTCGAGAACAAGAAAAGCTTCGACATTCGATAGGGTCGATCAGTAAATACAAGTCAAAGAAGGACCAGGAACTTTCAAGTATGTTCTATGTCTTGACTCGATCAATGATCTGTCCTGATTATGAGAGTCTCCACAACCTGGTTGATGTCTGCAATATGGATCTGGCCGGCCTGGATCTTCCGGAAGATGTGATAAAGCACTTGAAGAAACGTTCTGTACGATCCGTGCGGGATATCCTATATGGCAAGCGGTCATTGATTAGGTATGAAGAAATTGTAAATCAGGCTCTCCTGAAAAAGCATCCGGCATTTGAGCTATATCTACATTATCCGGAACTGATGAAAGATGTTATTAAGGCCTTGAGTAAGACGGATTCCTACATACATGAGCTTCAGCTTTACCCTTCACAGAACTAAAGACGAAGTATATGACTAAGAAACAATCTACTATACGCACAAGTCGCGAACGGGAACATGTCCATATGATGTTCTATGCAAATGTAGGCTCAATAGTTGGCCTGACTCCGATGACTCTGTATTTCATTCGAATCTTTGTTGACTATGACTTGAGTCTTATTTCGGATTTTATCTATATGTATTTAGGAGTGATCTGCCTTTTGTTGAGTTATTTTACTCGCTATCTGATAAATCAGCTAGAACACATAACTGACCTCTATTATAGTTCGGATAAGTGGAATAAGACCGATAACGTTGCTGCTCAGGTGACACTTCGGGAGAATCCGGAAATCAATAATCAAAACTGAAATATATGTCATCAACTGAAATCATCTGCATTGCCAGCCATAAAGGCGGTGTAGGCAAGACCACATCTGCTGCGACTCTTGGATCGCTGCTGTCATCATCCGGAAAGAAGACTCTTCTTGTAGACCTGGATGCCCAGAGGAATCTCACAAGCACATTCCTTGGAGCCAGAAAGAAACCCCAGAGAACGCTGTATGAAGCATTCTGCGAAGGTAAGGATATCCCCATCTTCAACGTGAGGGAGAATCTTGATATTGTACCTTCATCCCTGGATCTCGGTGCTCTGGACACTGTCATCGCATCAAGAATCCAGAGGGAAAGCATTCTTGCAAGACTCCTCAAGCCTGTCAGGGAGATGTATGAGTATATCATACTTGACTGTCCTTCACAGATGGGTATAATCACCGTGAATGCATTCACTGCAGCGTCATCGCTTGTCGTGCCGATATCCTGCGACGCATACGCTGCGGAAGGACTCATTCAGCTGCTTGACATGTCCGAGATAGTCAAGTCGGGCATCAATCCCGACCTGATGCTCCTGGGCATTGTTATTACCCGCTTCCACACCAGAAGGACGCTGGATCAGATGGTCGAGAATGACCTGAGGGAACGATATGGTAACCTGGTATTCTCGACTAGGATTCGAGAGAATGCCACAATAGTACAGGCCCCGATCGTGAGTCTGGACATCGTTTCCTATGCTCCTAAAAGCAATGGTGCCGTCGACTATGGCGCTCTATGTAATGAACTCACAGGTAGGCTAAATGATGTAGGGGAGTAACAGTAACAAAGATATTAACCGTAGTAAGTGACACTATTATTCCTGTTGTTATGAGTATGCGTCTGTTACTGATATTACTGATTGTCGTGTACCTCAAACGTCGAAATAGACGAAGGTGGAGAAGGCATTAATAGAAGCATATACCACTATTGTTATAGATAAGGAATAGTGTTACGTACTACCAATAATACTGATAATACAATTATGGCTAAAATAAAAGATCAATTGAAAGGCGGCATATCCGCTATGTTCGGTGAAACCACAGAGGCGATTCCTGAAGCGAAGCAGATCACTGATGAAGAGTATGACGGACTTGAGTCTCAGCAGATCGAGAGAAGGAAATTCATGACCGGCAGAAGACGTAACGACGAGTCCCGCCCACCGGCCACTCTGAACGACATGAGGACCTCAATAATTGTGGATAAGGCGCAATACGCAATTGTGCGTGAAATCGCTCTGCGGGAGTGTATGACTATCAAGGAGATAATCTATGCGATGTTTGAACTGGGAATCAACCGGTATGAGCAGAAGCACGGTAAAGTTCATGTCAGAAAGCCGAAAGGGGAGAAGGATTTGTTTTGATATAATGCATATGGAGAAGATTAATACTTATGCTGAATATGTTTCGGCATTGGCCCGATTTGATGAATTGTTCTTTAGTACAGATGATAACACTCCTAAGGATGATCCGTCTTTGGCGGAACTTGAGAGGCTATCTGTTCTTCTTGAGCAATATGAAAAGGAAACAACTCAGATCCAAGATAATGTATATTTAGAAAATTCTGTAAATTTGCATGATATGGAAAAGAGTTTACAGATCAGAAATAGTACAGTTGAATTCCTCACCTTCGTCCTTGATGGGAAAGAAGATGGAGTTCAAGTAATGTATACAGATGAAACAATTTGGCTCACTCAAGATGCTATAGCCGTCCTTTTTGACAAAGGGAGAACAACCATTGTAGAGCACTTGAAAAATATTTTTAACGAAGGTGAGCTTGATAGAGATTCAGTATGTCGGAAATTCCGACATACTGCTTCTGATGGCAAGAACTACTCTGTCAATTACTACAATCTTGATGCTGTGATAAGTGTTGGTTATCGTGCTAACTCAGTGAGAGCCACAGAGTTTAGACGTTGGTGTACTAATGTCTTACGCCAATTTGCTATCCGTGGCTATGTCATTGACAAGAAGCGTATGGAGAACGGTTCTTTCATTGGCCAGGACTACTTTGAGCATCTGCTTGCAGAGATTCGTGAAATTCGCCTCAGTGAAAGAAGATTCTATCAGAAGCTTACAGACATCTATTCAACTGCGATAGATTACAGGTCAGATGCTGCAACAACAAAATTATTCTTCAAGAAGATTCAGAATAAGATTCATTATGCCGTTCATGGGCATACTGCAGCAGAACTGATAGTGGAGAGAGCAAGTGCGGAAAAGGAACATATGGGGCTGACCACTTGGGAAAATGCACCGGATGGCAAGATCGTCAAGCCAGATGTAAGCATCGCCAAGAACTATCTCAATGCCCTGGAACTTGAAGATATGGGCAGATTGGTAAATGCAGTGCTTGATATGGCGGAACGTATGGCCAAGCGACATATACCTATGACAATGGAGGACTGGGCTAACCGAATCGATATTATCCTTGAGGCTGGTGGAGATACTGTCCTTGACAATGCAGGACAGATTTCAGCAGAGTTTGCCAAACAGTTTGCAGAATCAGAGTTTGAGAAGTATAGAATCATTCAGGATAGGCTGTTCGAATCTGATTTTGACCGTTTCAATCAGAATCTGCTAGAATTTCCTGATGACATCCAATAAAAAATCCTCTTTGAGAATCGAATATGGGCGACCGATCATGCACGGTCGCCCATTTTTTCGATTGTAGCATTTCGCTTAAGTTAAATTAGGCGAAATGTAAAGCTATTTCACCCTGGCCACAACGTCCTTCTTCTCAGCTGCAGTCTGCTTGTCTAGCATATACTCGGGACTGTATTTTCCGCGTGGGATATCCCTGAGGATATAGTAGTTAGCTTTACGAGCTGCCATGATATGATCTGTCGCGGCTGTGTTGATTGCAGAGGCCGCAAGATCAACCAGTGCGCCCAATAGTCCATTAGCTCCCGAATCTATAGACAGGTCAAGATACAGGTCGCAGCTTCTGTCGAAGAGTATCTCGTTGGTGTATGCAGACTTGATCACATATCGGATCTTTGTCTCGATTCCAAGACCTTTCTTCGTCCATGTGTCGATTACAGAGAAGACGACAGCGTCCGCTCCAAAGTAATTCTGGAATGAGGTAAGAGATGCATCAAAGAACATTTCAGAATCGTACGCACTCTCAGCCTTCAGGACATCCATGGCAAGAAGGGGAGAGATGACGTAGTATCCTGCTTCCACTAACGGTCTGCTGATGGATGTATAGAGAAGATCCTTAGCTTCGACATTTGTGGAGTTGTTGATCGGAGGCATCACAAGCAGAGTGATCGGCTTCTCTTCATACATCTTCGCATATTGAGACTCTCGTGTGACCGTGCTCATCATGCCGCATGAAGTTGCCATGCAGCAGAGCATAAAGAAATATATGATTCTTTTCATAAGGCAGCTTATTTACAGAGTCTTTCAATCAGTGGAGCAATGAATTTAGCTGATTCAGGATAGAGCTCGATCTCCTTCTGCAGCATTTCCTTACCCTTTTCGGGGAAGAAGGAAGCATAGTCGCCTGAAGCGAATGTCCTTCTCTGGATTGCAGTAGCATGCTCTGCAAAGATTGCCGCATTCTCAGGAATCAGAAGTATATATCCATATTCCGCGCAGATACCTGGAGGCGGCATCCTGCGTGTTCCTCCTGGATTACTCACAATATCTTCATACATGCATATAAGCTTGCAGAGACTCTCAGGTGTCTGCTTGTCATAGTTCTTATATGCCAGGTTTTCATAGGTTGTGGCTCCATTCTGCATTCCTCCCCAGTAGTAAAGGCTCGATGTGATGCCGCATGAGGTGAATGCAAACGAAACCAACGCCAGTATCAGGAGCTTTTTCATAGTTCAAGAATCTTATGTTCACCTGTAGATAGGAACAGCTTCTTACCAAACACCTCTTTGCCATTAAGCACGACCTTTACTTCGTGCTGTCCTGGTGTTGTCTTGATTGTGTTCAGGGCAGTCTGCTTGATGTTTCTTCCGCTCTTGTATGCCTTCTGCTTTACAGTGTTGAGAACATACGTCTGGTCATCGACAGTGACGGTTATGTCCTGCTTCACGTCATCGGTAAACGAGATGTAGGAAGCGTTCTCTATTCCGGACTGTACCGAGTAGTTACCTACTCCGCAGCCAGTAAGTAACATTGTGAAGGCTGCTATTATCATTAACTTCTTCATGGCTATTTATCCATTATGTAGTAGTTCATAAGATTCTCTGCATCAAGAGCCTCTCCTTCGTAGATGCAGAAAGAAAGCTCTGTCTCAGGAGTGTCTCCAAAAGATGACTGGATGGTGATCTCTCCGACCTTTGCACCAGGAAGTTCCACATCGATTCCTGTCTGAGGATTCTTCACGACCTTACCCTTCTTGTAAACAGTGAACTTATCTCCAGCTACGAGTCCCTGTGATGCGCCACCGGATATTATGTAAGTGCCTTCATCCACTGAGAGGATATATGACTTCCACGGCTTGTCCATACACTTGTTGATGATATTCTCCACAAGCTGAGACAAAGCTGCTGAAATAGCCTTGTCACTGAGTGTGGCATCATACCCTGCAGTACCTCCGATTCCCATTGTCTGCTTGCTTGAAGTCTCCGCATATCCCTTTGCCTCATCCGAGTAGATTATGAGTCCTGTCGATGCCTCCACAAGTCGGATGCTGACACCGGCTTCAACAGTCTGAGTCTTTGTGGAAGAGAAGACCTTCTGTTCGCCTTCTGTCTTGCGTCCGAATTCAGTGATCGATCCGAGGATGATATAATCTGCACCGATCTTGTTCATGCCTTCACCGGCCTCGCTGACAAGAACGTCAAGGTCCTCTCTCTCGAGAAGGATGAATTTTCCGCTAGCTGCGAGTTTTGATGAAAGGATGTCAAGTGCCTGCTTCCTCATAGGATCGTTCTCCTTGTCGTAGAACACGCCTTTTGCATACTGAGTCTCGTTAGAGAATCGGCCTATGGCCACCTTTCTCTTGATAGTCCTTTCGCCCTGCGCTGCCATAGGTAGTGCCACCATAAGCACGAGCAGAACGGATAATAGTTTCTTGATTGCTTTCATATTGTTTGTGTTTTAATTGTTCTTAAAAGGCAAGACCAAGTCTATACTGAATATGCGGAGCTAAAAACAACCCGTCAGCGATGCCGATCTTTGGACCGAATGTGATTTCATGGAACCAAAGTTTGCCGAATGTTCTTCTAATTCCGTATGCAGGAGTAAAGCTCACCTCCAATCCATCACCTGTATTGGCCCTTAATCTCATTGAGATGAAGTCAGATGAGTTGTTATATGTACTTCTGCCGTATTCTGCACGCTTGGCTATATTAGAATACCATCTTGCCTCAAATGACAGTCCAAGCCCCATCTGCCCGGTAAATGTAGATGCATATGGTTGAGAGGCTACAGCAAAAGCAGTGGGTACAAGACCTGCTCTTCCGATGAGTGTCCATCTGTCAGCAACACGTCCTTCAAATGAATATTCCAGACCAAGAAGTGTTGTGGAAACAGAATGGTTCGAGCGTAACTCGTATGAATAGGTAATCTGGTCTTGAGGCCTCTCCTCGATTGGTTTCCTCTTTGCTTCTGCGTTGATTGTGCAGAGAGTAATGGCGATAAATAGCAGTATTCGTTTCATAATCAAAAGTTTTTACAAATATAGTGGGGGGGGGTAAAAATGCAAGACTAAATGAAAATATTTAGAACTTGCTTTTAGTACAGTTTATCGTTATACAGGGTGTGGCACCATATTACGATGTATGTGATTACCAATTAATGCTGTTCAGAAGGGTAGTGGAAACCAGTTTCCCTTTCTTGTCGTAGGTGTTTTCTTTGACAAGGCCGACTCCATAGGCATACCATGAAACGGTCTTTTCCACTTCTTTCTGCATCATGGCTTTAGTTGTGACAGTCTCTTCCATAATGAAACAGTCGAATGTTCCTGCCGGCGTGGTGAGCTTTTCCTTTCCGGATATCTTTCGCTCAGTACCCTTTACCGTCATGGTAACGAAGGATAACTTGAACACGAATTCATAATCAGGCAGAGCGCCGATGACCGGATATCTCGGTATTCCTCTGACCTCTCCAGATATTTCTATGAGTTTCCTCATTTCTTCGATCGCCTTCTTCTTCTCTTCTTCGGATGCTCCGATTCCCTCAGCACCTGCCGCGGCATCTATGAGCTCGCCCAATACATCCGCCTCAAAGAAAGCATTCATATCTATCGTGAACTCTCCGTCTTTGAATTTATAGAATATGAAATTCGCCGCAGTCTCTTCCGATGACTGTTTCCCTGCACTTTCGAGCTTGACTTTGGCGCTACCGTTGACGGCATCACCGCTCATCGAGTCCACAGAATAGCCCATTG
>ERZ808043.78-NODE-78-length-19390-cov-7.579817_pt1 | contig 19390 bp, 8 predicted proteins | sample MGYA00380194_ERZ808043 | MGnify/ENA primary metagenome ERZ808043 (study PRJEB31490, sample SAMN06133370) | cow dung metagenome | isolation source: H3 | host: cow | place: China: Chengdu | collected 2015-05 ...
CGTTTTTTTGGGTAAAATGGGCTAGTGCAGGATCGCACGCTTGAACCAAATTGTAGTCAATTGACATACAATTCGGGCGTGCCCGGCGGTTAAAAATCAGCCGATTTTTACCGCCTCTCCTGTGCTCCGCAGGCGCGCCAAGCGCGGACAACGACGACGGCCCAGCGGCCCGGCAGAGCGTCGGCAGTCCCTTTTTTAACGGCCGAAATTGCCGCAGTTCGCGCCGTCAGTCCTTCAAATCATCAATGATTTGTATCTGCACCGGAGTACCGCCGGCCGTCAGATCTATCTGCTGGCGGTCATTCCATCGCCCAGGAGCGCGGCACTTAAGCCAGTAGATTGTAGCGGCGACACACTGCCCGGATACAGCCATTTCATATAGAGTGCTCTCAACGTTTTCAGTTGCGGCGGCGTACCCCTCGCGCAGGGCGTCGGCGATTGCGGGATCTTCTTTCTTGCGGCGGGTCAGCGTGTCAGGCGATACGCCGAGCATGGCGGCGATCTTCGTCTGGCTCTTGCCTTCGGCTGCGAGGGCCTTCACGCGGTCCGGGTCAAGTTTGATTTTTGGCTTGGTAATCATGTTTGCCCCACGATGTAACACACATCATTACATCATTATACCCCGTCGCGTACATATCACACGATTATAAAAACCTGTTGCGGCGGTACTTTCTGCACAGCACCGCGGATTTTTCAGGGCCTACCCCATAGGGGGTTAAAAATGCCCCGGTGCCATTTCTAGAGCGCAGCCAACCCCAAGTTTATACACACGCGGGCGATATCAGATCTTTACATGACATTAGCGAACATATATAATTGTGTTCAATGGTCCCCGCCATTCAGACGACAAAGCAGACATGAACCCGCTGAACTTTACGCACTTAAAGAACACTTTAGCGCGCGCAGGGCTTGAACGTATCCGCGCCGCGCTCATGACAAAACACTATCATCTAATCTTTACGCCTGACAGCCGAGAGCGCCCAGCACGGCCCGACGACCCGCCGCCGCTGGCGTCGTTATCCGAGGTCCGTCTATACCGCTCAACGCTGAAACGCTGGGCAGGCATGGCGGCAGCTTGGACAGTCATACGCGCGGCCGGCATCATGCGCGCGACCCTCGCGGCATTCCTTCAGGCACAGGCCGACGACGGGACACGCATCACGGTAGAGAACCGGACCGCGAAGGACCCCGGCAACGCCTTCACGATACCCGCAGACGTCGGCGACACACTGCCGAGGGCGATCCGCCGCGCCGCGTGTGATGTTGCTTTTGACGTCTGCACGCAGGCAGGCTATAGCCCTGATTTAGTCATCGGCAACGGCACCGACGCCCGCCGCCGCCTGAAGGATTGGAGCAGGAACGCCGCCGCCGCGGTCATCGCTCAGGCCGTCGCGCAGGCCGAGACCCAAGCGGCCCCCGGCGCGGTCCTGATGCTGAAGGCGCCCGAATGCCGGCCGTATTTCAACCGTGTTTTAACCGAGTCAGAACCGGATAGCGACGGTTATATATTGCAGGAATTTGACATCACTATCACCCAAGACGCCGGCGCCGCACCGCTTGGCAACGCATAGCGGCCGATAAAAGAAGGGCCACGCGCAACGCTCAGATTTAGCGCATTCGGGGCATTCCCTCGCACCCTTACAACCCTACACAGCACCGCCGGAAACCACGACAGAGCGCAACAGGAGCGCAACGGCGGCCATCTTGAACGCTCTTTCTTTTACCGGCCGAACACCGACGCCGCACCGGTTTATATTCCCTCGTTGACACTGCCGAACATGAGCGATAATATAAAGACAGTGCCGAACACCGGCACGCGGGCAGACATTATCAATAACCGAGGGAATCACATCACATGAACGACGTGAACAAATTGGAGCAGGTGAAGACGGAATTAGCCGACGCGATCCGCGTCTGGTACTTACGGCACGCCGAAGACATCGCCGGCAACGCGGGCAAAGATGCGGAATTTTCGCAGACTTACGACGGGAACGGCGAGACCGTCAGCACTTGGGCCGGGGACCTCGCCGCGAAGGTTGCAGCAGACGCGGGCGACTTTTTCAGCGGTACAGCGGCATCAGTCAGGTTAACGAAGGGGATCCAGGCGCTTGCAGGCAGGCCCGCAACGGGCGGCATGTACATAGACCAGCACGCAATAAGAAAACTTGATGAAACTTACGAGATTGACGACACCCAGCGCGGCGACATGCTCAGACTGGCGGCGCAGTACCTCGCCGAGGGCGCACGCTTTCAGGGGCTTGCCTTCGCCGATGTTTATAAGACCGTCGGCGGCCTGAAGGACTTTGAACAGGTTGCAGGCGACGCCGCCAAGACGATAGAGCAGGCCGCGCGCGGAAAAATCGCGGCAGACCTGAATATCACGGCAGGCCCCGCAGCGTTTAAGGTTGACGACGGCCGCCGCGACTAACCCGGCAGAACCTTCTTTTTTATCGGCCAGAGCAGACACGCGCCGGCCCTTCAGGAGTACAGACACATGACAGCAGAGACCGAGCACCCCGCAATCATTGCGGACAGTGCCGACATGACCGAGGACACCGCGACGACTGCCAGCGCGAAGGCGGGCACCCTCGCGGCAGGTCCTTCAGGCACCAACGCCGCCGAGGGCGTTTATTACACCGTACAGGAAACCGCGCAGATGCTCAAAGTTTCAGAACGCACTATCTGGCGCTGGATTCACGGCGGCAGGCTTGCGGCGGGCAAGTTCGGCAGGGCGTACCGGGTTACAGGTGCCGCGATAAACGCACTATGGAACCCAGTACAGCCCGACGACGAGCAGCACAAAGAGAAAGAGGAAGAGCGCGAAGAGTTAGAACAGATTGCGAATGATGCGCGGATTCAGGAATACGGCAACGACACCGACGAGGGTTATTAACGGCAACGGCCGATAAAAAGAAGGTCCTTCTTTACCGGCCAATTTCGACAGGTGATTACATGAGCATGAGCAAAGACGAAACCAGCGCGAGGGCAACCCGGATCGCGTGGATTTGGATAGAGAATGAAGAAGGGTTATATAACGCGGTGAATGAGCAGGCGCACGCCAAAGGGCAGACGGTTAACGCCCTCGCGGATTCTCTTTTTGAGACAGACCCCGCAAAATGATAATCCGTCATTCTTGACATAAGCGAACATTGTTTTATAATGCGTTTATAGACATCAGCCGAAGGGCACAGACTATGAACGCAACCATCACCCAGCAGACCAACGGCGGCGCCGTATCCCTCGCGCCGTCTCTCTTTGATTCCTTTATTGCCTATCTTGACGCGTCGCCGAAGAGCATAGCAACGTACACAGCTGTTATTAAGCAGTTCGGCGCGTGGGTGCAGCAGAACAACATCACCCAGCCGACCCGCGAGGACCTGATCAAATGGCGCGACGGCATGAAGGCCGCCGGCAAATCAGCGGCAACTATACAGCTTTACATCACTGTTGCGCGTCTGTTTTTCCGCTGGACTGACCAGAACGGCATATATCCGAACATCGCCGACCATCTGAAGGGCGCGAAGGTGAGCAGGGACCACAAGAAAGACGATTTGAGCGGCGAGCAGGCCCGCGACGTACTCAGCACCGCGCAGGCCAAGACCGGCGACGGCACCGAGAGCGCCAAGCGCGATTATGCATTGATTGCGCTCATGCTGGCGACCGGCGCGAGAACCGTCGAAATGGTCCGCGCGAACATCGGCGATATTCGCACCCGCGGCGGTGAGACCGTCATTTATGTACAGGGCAAAGGCCGCGACGACCGGAACGACTGGGAGCCGGTCCCGGCGGCAGTTGAGAGAGCGATCCGCGATTACCTGAAGACCCGCGGCACCCGCGACCCCGCCGCGCCGCTTTTCGCGTCGGTTGCACGCCGCGACAAAGGCCAGCGCATGACGACGCGCAGCATCTCGCGTATAGTAAAAAGGCAGTTAAAGCGCGTCGGATTCGACTCGCCGAGACTGACCGCGCACAGTATGAGACATACGGCGGTAACCCTCGCCAAGAAACATATTTCAGACATCACGAAGGTTAAAGAATTCGCGCGGCATCAGTCAATTGCGACGACCTTAATCTATGATCACGAACTGACCGCAGGAGCGGCAAAAGATGAATGTTCTAGGGCCGTCGCGCTTGAACTCTTTGGGGAGTAACTGACCGCAGGAGCGGCGAAGGCTGGCCGGCCTTCTTTTTACCGGCCGATTTCGGGAGCGTGTCGACATCTGGCACGTTTTCGGCGTTTGGGACATCTGCCGAGGGTGCCGGGCTGGTACCTCGCGGGATCCTTCAGGCCAGGGCGACGACATCAGGCGGCAGAATTGCCCCGCTTGGAGCACCTGACCGACGGCGCCGCAGGGGTTAAAATGTGCTGGTTAAAAGATGTTCGGTTATGTTCGCTATTGTCGTTAAATTAACATTAAGAGACAATCAGACCGCATTATTAACGGTTGTAAGTTGTCATGACTTGGGGAACGACGGCAGGAAATCGGCCGGTAAAAGAGAAGGCCCAGCCGAGACGACGCAGCCGGGCGCAGGCGGACATAAACCGGTATAAAATAGAGATTGAGATTTTAACGAGAGATTACACCGGCAAAGAGCAGAGCAACACACCAAAAAGGATTAAGCATCACAAAGGAGCATCGCATTACAAAGGAACACCGAGGGCAAAGGAGCACCGAGGGGCATCACATTATAAAGGAGTACCGAAATGAACGCGCATCACATTAAGGAGCATCGCACACAATGAAATTATATCACGCAAGACCGGCGGATCGTTTAGTTTTTTGCGTCGGCCGCCGTTGGACACTCGCCGAAGACCCAAGCGGCGAAACCGCCGGATATGCCTACATTGACATAGGCCGGACCCGTTTTATTCTGCACAATCCCACGCCTGAAGACCTTCAGCGCTGTATTTCATTGCACGTCTGGCAGTGCTATCTGTACGCGGCCGCAGGCTACACCGCAGACCGTGACAGCCCGACCCGCATCAGCTGGCGCCGCATCGCGACCGATACCGGTTTGAAGGTGCAGAAGGCCGAGACCCACGGCGACGCGGCCGCTAAAAAAGAGGGAAAACGCATCGAAAAGGTTTTAAGCAGATTCCGCGACAGATTCAAGCGTTACGGGCTTGGGGTCCTGAAACGCATGGCAATAATCAAGGACACCGCGAGCAGCACCCGCGAAATTCCGATATTGTCGGCAGATTCCCGCACGGTATACGGCGGCATGATTCTATCTCTTGATGCGGAGTTCAGGCCCATAATCAACCCCGGCCCCGGCGCGGTCATCGCCCAGGTTACACCGCAATATCTGAAACTGCACACGGCCCAGCGCAGTAAAAACCCGCAGTTTATCGGCAGGCTTTACGCTGTTGGCTGGGCAGTGATGATTAGCTGCCAGATCCCGGCGAATATCGCCAAAGGCACGGCGGGCCGATTTTCCCTCGCCAAGCTGATTGAATTATGCGGGCTGCCGGTGCTTGATTCTGCCGAGGTGAAACGGCACGGAGTCCGCGACCGCGTATTAGATGCAGTTGACACAGTGATTAACGCCCTGACCGACGCCGGTTTCATGATCGCTGTTGCAGACGCGCCCGCGAAGAGTGCCGAAGGGGGCACCGGCACCCAGCAGGCCGACGACGACGCCGACGAACTCGCCGAGGAAATCGCAGGAGTTGACAAAGATAAGATCGCGAAGACTGTACGCGGGTTTATCGCCTGCGGGATTGTGCCGCCAAAGCCGAAACCGAAGAAGGAACGACGAAGGAAAGAAACAAAAAAGCCGCTAACTAAAAAGGTCCCCACCGATTCAGAAAGCAGCGCAAATTGATTTGCAAGAGAAAGTTTATAATAACTCTTGCGCGTCAATCAAGACATAAACGCCCAAAATGCGAAAAATAATGAAAAAAAAGCCGAAACGCGAAAGCCATCAGACCCGCGACACCCTCGCCGCGGGCCTTTCCGCCTGACACCCTCGCGGGCATCTGCCAGAACGCGACGACGGCACGCCGAGGGCGCCGCACGCCTTCAGGAACGGCCACGGCCGATAAAAAGAAGAGCCATCACCGGCACCAGCACGCCGGCAGCATCGCCGCAGGCGTCAATCATACTTGACGCCCGTCAACCATACTTAACGCCCTGACAACCAAAGCGCACACCATCGCGAAGGCCGGCACCGCCGGCAGCACCCAGCGCACCCCGGCAAACCCTGACACCTGACACCCTCGCGCCCTTCTGGAACTCTCAGCACCTCGCCAACGCAGGCCCGACGCCCTCGCCGCGGGCATCTGCACGCATTCCGCAGTCGTTGAAAACACCGCAGAAACACCCCGCAAAAGGCCGATAAAAAGAGGAGTTTTCACGAGGTCCGAACACGCCGAGAGCCAAGCGCGGCGCGGGGTTTCAGGGTGTTTTGGGGCGGCTTGGAAACCCCCACACTAACGGGGGGTAACACCTACCCTAACGGGGGGTAACACCTACCCTAACGGGGGGCGACACCCGCGAGAACCCAAGCGGGACGCGGGGTTTCAGGGGGTGATTTTCGTAAGAACTTAAAGGACTTTAAGAACTTTAAGGGCCGGCATCATTTAACGCGCCGCCGTTGACACGGGCGCTATGATGCGACGGCCGATAAAAGAAAAGGCAATGCCGCGCGCCGGCACTGACACCCAGCACGAAGGGGCATCAGGCACCGGCACGAAGGCGCAGCCGGGATCCTTCTTTTACCGGCCGAATGTGTCCCCACCAACAAAGGAGCAGAACATATGAACGTATTACCCGCAGGACTTGCGCCGCTTGGGGCGGTCCGCAGTTGGTTAGTTTTCGTCGAAGACTACGACGCAACCAAGCATCACAACGCAGGCGGCTATAACAAACTGCCGTACAGCGCTGTAACCTTATCCCGTAAGGCTTGGAACACCGATTTAACCGATTTCGCGAGCGCGGCGGCCCGCATCGGTCAGCCCGTCGCCGGCACGGTACACACCGCCGAGGGTGCAGCAGTGCCCGCGACGGTTTCGGGCGTCGGTTTCTTTTTCGGCAATAATTCCGGTTTTATTGGCATTGACTTAGACGAGATCCGCGGCCCTTCAGGGCTTACCGCCGAGGCCCGGCAGATTATCGCCATCTGTAACAGCTACGCCGAGGTATCACCGAGCGGCCGCGGTGTGCATATCATCATCAGCGCCCAGGGCGCGCCGGACTTTTTCGCGACGGTGAAGAGTTGCAGAAAGGCGCAGAACAAGCCCGACGCGAACGGCGGCAATATCGGCGAATACCAGATAATAAACACCGGCTATATGACAATGACCGGCGACGAACTCGCAGAATCCAGGCAGGTGAGAGCGCTCACCGCGGCGGACTGGGCGCAGCTTATGCCCTTCTTTTACCGGCCGCAGCAGGCCGCGGCGCCGAACCTCGCGGGCCTGCAGGCACCGGCACCAAGTGCCGCGCCGAGGACACCGGCACCCAGCGCGCACACCGGCACGACCGACCGCGATAACTCATTACGCGAAATCTGGTTTAAGGACCCTACATTTTTACAGCCTGCGGCAGATACATCTTTGAGAAATGGCCGCCGTATGTGGGTGTGTCCTGAATGCAGGCAACACGGGCTGAACGGTGATGGCATTTGCGTAACGCCTGAATCGAAGGACACGCACCCGCGTTATATCTGCTTTTCATGCGGCATGTGTGAAGATGTTCCGGGACTCTGGCAGAAGGCCAACCCCGGCGCGACATTCGACGACCTTAGAAGATACTACGGCATCGACGTACCCAAGCGGGCCGAGCAGGTCCCACAATTCAGCGCCAGCGATTACCCCGACGAGCGGCAGAGCGTCGCGGCGTCGGCGATGTACGCACCAGGCGCGGCGGCGGCGCTGGCGGCAGTCAATGACGCCGACGGCCTGACCGAATACAACGCAGTGAGCGGCATCAGCGGACAGACGCCCGCGGACATGGCCGAGTATCTGCGCAGGTGCACGGCGCCCGACATGCAGAAGATCGCGACCGACTATTTAGAGACCTGCGGCGTTTCCGCGGACCTCGCGAGGGCGCGCGGCATCGGCTACGACAATATGCATCAATGGATTGTAGTCCCGACCGGCCCCGCGTCGTATCTCACGAGCGCGATAGACCCGAACGCGTCAGACCAGGGCAAATATTACGGACCTGTAACGCTGTATCTTGCAGACGACGCCGCCGCATCAGGCAAGCCGGTAACGGTTGTCGGCAGCTGGTTAGACGCCCTCGCGGTATGGCAGGCCGGCGGCGCGGGCATCGCGCTGAACGGTCCCGACTGGATACCCGATTTTGTCGGCTGGCTGAAGGGACTGCCGGAGCGCGGGCGCCCCGGCGTGATTATCGGGCTTGACGGCAACGCAGCCGACAGCATCGTGGGCGTGAATCTCGCGGAACTGCTGAAGGCGGAACACCTTTCTTTTTACCGGCCGGGGGACATCTGCGGCGGAGCCGACGACACCGCCGGAGCACTGGCGAGGGATCCCGCAGGACTTGCCGCACGCCTTCAGGCCGCCGAGAAGGAAATCACCAAGACGCCCGCAGAGAAATACCGCGACCAGAACACCGCGAAGACATGCGCCGACCTTCTCGCGAACGTCGACACGCCGCGCCCCGCGATACCTACCGGGATAAATAAGCTAAACGCCTGCTTGCATGGCGGTTTACGCTCAGGGCTTTACATCTTGGGCGCTGTTACCTCGCTGGGCAAAACGTCGTTAGCCCTTCAGATAGCCGACCATATCGCCGCCGGCGGGCGTGATGTTCTGTATATCTCTTTGGAAATGGCACGCGGTGAACTTGTATCTAAATCCCTTTCCCGCATCAGCTGCGGAATCTGCGACCGTCGGCGCTTGGGCAGGCTGAACGCTTGGGACACTATCGACATTCTAGACGGCGACGCGGGAGCATCGGCCGATAAAAGAAAGGTTTTGACCGAGGCCGCCGACATCTACCAGAACACCATAGCGCCGCACTTTTGGATTTTTGAGAGCGTCGGCGAAATGACCGCGGCAGACATTCGCGCAAAGGTTTCAGATCATTTTGTTAAAACTCAGCGCTGGCCGGTGCTGGTTGTCGACTATCTGCAAATCATGGCGCCGGCCGACGCGAAAGCGACCGACAAGCGCAATCTTGATATGAACATTCACGCGCTCAAACAGATCTCGCGCGACATGAACCCCGGCACGGGCATACCGGTTATATGCATTTCGTCGTACAACCGCGCATCTTACGAGAACGGCGCGAACATCGCGAGCAGCAGCGGGAGCGGCGGAATTGAATACGGTGCCGACGTGGTTTTGGCCCTGCAATACTACGGCACCGGCAAAAAGGGCTTTGACGTCGAAGACGCCCGCAGGCAGACCCCGCGCCGCGTTGAGTTGGTCATCTTGAAGAACAGGAACGGCAAGACCGGCGAGCATATCCCGTTAGAGTTCACATCACGCCTGAATCTGTTTGAAGAGTGTGAAGGCTGGCCGACCTGCGGCGAGACTCAGATCCACTAAGGCCGGTAAAGAGAAAGACCAAGCCCGCGAGGGCACCAGGGCGACAAGTCAAGGACAAGGTCGCAAAGTCAAGGTCAAGGTCAAGTTCGGAAAGTCAAGGTCAAATTCGAAGGTCTAAAAAGTTATTTTGAAATAACTTTTCAAGCGTTTTTTTGGGTAAAATGGGCTAGTGCAGGATCGCACGCTTGAACCAAATTGTAGTCAATTGACATACAATTCGGGCGTGCCCGGCGGTTAAAAATCAGCCGATTTTTACCGCCTCTCCTGTGCTCCGCAGGCGCGCCAAGCGCGGACAACGACGACGGCCCAGCGGCCCGGCAGAGCGTCGGCAGTCCCTTTTTTAACGGCCGAAATTGCCGCAGTTCGCGCCGTCAGTCCTTCAAATCATCAATGATTTGTATCTGCACCGGAGTACCGCCGGCCGTCAGATCTATCTGCTGGCGGTCATTCCATCGCCCAGGAGCGCGGCACTTAAGCCAGTAGATTGTAGCGGCGACACACTGCCCGGATACAGCCATTTCATATAGAGTGCTCTCAACGTTTTCAGTTGCGGCGGCGTACCCCTCGCGCAGGGCGTCGGCGATTGCGGGATCTTCTTTCTTGCGGCGGGTCAGCGTGTCAGGCGATACGCCGAGCATGGCGGCGATCTTCGTCTGGCTCTTGCCTTCGGCTGCGAGGGCCTTCACGCGGTCCGGGTCAAGTTTGATTTTTGGCTTGGTAATCATGTTTGCCCCACGATGTAACACACATCATTACATCATTATACCCCGTCGCGTACATATCACACGATTATAAAAACCTGTTGCGGCGGTACTTTCTGCACAGCACCGCGGATTTTTCAGGGCCTACCCCATAGGGGGTTAAAAATGCCCCGGTGCCATTTCTAGAGCGCAGCCAACCCCAAGTTTATACACACGCGGGCGATATCAGATCTTTACATGACATTAGCGAACATATATAATTGTGTTCAATGGTCCCCGCCATTCAGACGACAAAGCAGACATGAACCCGCTGAACTTTACGCACTTAAAGAACACTTTAGCGCGCGCAGGGCTTGAACGTATCCGCGCCGCGCTCATGACAAAACACTATCATCTAATCTTTACGCCTGACAGCCGAGAGCGCCCAGCACGGCCCGACGACCCGCCGCCGCTGGCGTCGTTATCCGAGGTCCGTCTATACCGCTCAACGCTGAAACGCTGGGCAGGCATGGCGGCAGCTTGGACAGTCATACGCGCGGCCGGCATCATGCGCGCGACCCTCGCGGCATTCCTTCAGGCACAGGCCGACGACGGGACACGCATCACGGTAGAGAACCGGACCGCGAAGGACCCCGGCAACGCCTTCACGATACCCGCAGACGTCGGCGACACACTGCCGAGGGCGATCCGCCGCGCCGCGTGTGATGTTGCTTTTGACGTCTGCACGCAGGCAGGCTATAGCCCTGATTTAGTCATCGGCAACGGCACCGACGCCCGCCGCCGCCTGAAGGATTGGAGCAGGAACGCCGCCGCCGCGGTCATCGCTCAGGCCGTCGCGCAGGCCGAGACCCAAGCGGCCCCCGGCGCGGTCCTGATGCTGAAGGCGCCCGAATGCCGGCCGTATTTCAACCGTGTTTTAACCGAGTCAGAACCGGATAGCGACGGTTATATATTGCAGGAATTTGACATCACTATCACCCAAGACGCCGGCGCCGCACCGCTTGGCAACGCATAGCGGCCGATAAAAGAAGGGCCACGCGCAACGCTCAGATTTAGCGCATTCGGGGCATTCCCTCGCACCCTTACAACCCTACACAGCACCGCCGGAAACCACGACAGAGCGCAACAGGAGCGCAACGGCGGCCATCTTGAACGCTCTTTCTTTTACCGGCCGAACACCGACGCCGCACCGGTTTATATTCCCTCGTTGACACTGCCGAACATGAGCGATAATATAAAGACAGTGCCGAACACCGGCACGCGGGCAGACATTATCAATAACCGAGGGAATCACATCACATGAACGACGTGAACAAATTGGAGCAGGTGAAGACGGAATTAGCCGACGCGATCCGCGTCTGGTACTTACGGCACGCCGAAGACATCGCCGGCAACGCGGGCAAAGATGCGGAATTTTCGCAGACTTACGACGGGAACGGCGAGACCGTCAGCACTTGGGCCGGGGACCTCGCCGCGAAGGTTGCAGCAGACGCGGGCGACTTTTTCAGCGGTACAGCGGCATCAGTCAGGTTAACGAAGGGGATCCAGGCGCTTGCAGGCAGGCCCGCAACGGGCGGCATGTACATAGACCAGCACGCAATAAGAAAACTTGATGAAACTTACGAGATTGACGACACCCAGCGCGGCGACATGCTCAGACTGGCGGCGCAGTACCTCGCCGAGGGCGCACGCTTTCAGGGGCTTGCCTTCGCCGATGTTTATAAGACCGTCGGCGGCCTGAAGGACTTTGAACAGGTTGCAGGCGACGCCGCCAAGACGATAGAGCAGGCCGCGCGCGGAAAAATCGCGGCAGACCTGAATATCACGGCAGGCCCCGCAGCGTTTAAGGTTGACGACGGCCGCCGCGACTAACCCGGCAGAACCTTCTTTTTTATCGGCCAGAGCAGACACGCGCCGGCCCTTCAGGAGTACAGACACATGACAGCAGAGACCGAGCACCCCGCAATCATTGCGGACAGTGCCGACATGACCGAGGACACCGCGACGACTGCCAGCGCGAAGGCGGGCACCCTCGCGGCAGGTCCTTCAGGCACCAACGCCGCCGAGGGCGTTTATTACACCGTACAGGAAACCGCGCAGATGCTCAAAGTTTCAGAACGCACTATCTGGCGCTGGATTCACGGCGGCAGGCTTGCGGCGGGCAAGTTCGGCAGGGCGTACCGGGTTACAGGTGCCGCGATAAACGCACTATGGAACCCAGTACAGCCCGACGACGAGCAGCACAAAGAGAAAGAGGAAGAGCGCGAAGAGTTAGAACAGATTGCGAATGATGCGCGGATTCAGGAATACGGCAACGACACCGACGAGGGTTATTAACGGCAACGGCCGATAAAAAGAAGGTCCTTCTTTACCGGCCAATTTCGACAGGTGATTACATGAGCATGAGCAAAGACGAAACCAGCGCGAGGGCAACCCGGATCGCGTGGATTTGGATAGAGAATGAAGAAGGGTTATATAACGCGGTGAATGAGCAGGCGCACGCCAAAGGGCAGACGGTTAACGCCCTCGCGGATTCTCTTTTTGAGACAGACCCCGCAAAATGATAATCCGTCATTCTTGACATAAGCGAACATTGTTTTATAATGCGTTTATAGACATCAGCCGAAGGGCACAGACTATGAACGCAACCATCACCCAGCAGACCAACGGCGGCGCCGTATCCCTCGCGCCGTCTCTCTTTGATTCCTTTATTGCCTATCTTGACGCGTCGCCGAAGAGCATAGCAACGTACACAGCTGTTATTAAGCAGTTCGGCGCGTGGGTGCAGCAGAACAACATCACCCAGCCGACCCGCGAGGACCTGATCAAATGGCGCGACGGCATGAAGGCCGCCGGCAAATCAGCGGCAACTATACAGCTTTACATCACTGTTGCGCGTCTGTTTTTCCGCTGGACTGACCAGAACGGCATATATCCGAACATCGCCGACCATCTGAAGGGCGCGAAGGTGAGCAGGGACCACAAGAAAGACGATTTGAGCGGCGAGCAGGCCCGCGACGTACTCAGCACCGCGCAGGCCAAGACCGGCGACGGCACCGAGAGCGCCAAGCGCGATTATGCATTGATTGCGCTCATGCTGGCGACCGGCGCGAGAACCGTCGAAATGGTCCGCGCGAACATCGGCGATATTCGCACCCGCGGCGGTGAGACCGTCATTTATGTACAGGGCAAAGGCCGCGACGACCGGAACGACTGGGAGCCGGTCCCGGCGGCAGTTGAGAGAGCGATCCGCGATTACCTGAAGACCCGCGGCACCCGCGACCCCGCCGCGCCGCTTTTCGCGTCGGTTGCACGCCGCGACAAAGGCCAGCGCATGACGACGCGCAGCATCTCGCGTATAGTAAAAAGGCAGTTAAAGCGCGTCGGATTCGACTCGCCGAGACTGACCGCGCACAGTATGAGACATACGGCGGTAACCCTCGCCAAGAAACATATTTCAGACATCACGAAGGTTAAAGAATTCGCGCGGCATCAGTCAATTGCGACGACCTTAATCTATGATCACGAACTGACCGCAGGAGCGGCAAAAGATGAATGTTCTAGGGCCGTCGCGCTTGAACTCTTTGGGGAGTAACTGACCGCAGGAGCGGCGAAGGCTGGCCGGCCTTCTTTTTACCGGCCGATTTCGGGAGCGTGTCGACATCTGGCACGTTTTCGGCGTTTGGGACATCTGCCGAGGGTGCCGGGCTGGTACCTCGCGGGATCCTTCAGGCCAGGGCGACGACATCAGGCGGCAGAATTGCCCCGCTTGGAGCACCTGACCGACGGCGCCGCAGGGGTTAAAATGTGCTGGTTAAAAGATGTTCGGTTATGTTCGCTATTGTCGTTAAATTAACATTAAGAGACAATCAGACCGCATTATTAACGGTTGTAAGTTGTCATGACTTGGGGAACGACGGCAGGAAATCGGCCGGTAAAAGAGAAGGCCCAGCCGAGACGACGCAGCCGGGCGCAGGCGGACATAAACCGGTATAAAATAGAGATTGAGATTTTAACGAGAGATTACACCGGCAAAGAGCAGAGCAACACACCAAAAAGGATTAAGCATCACAAAGGAGCATCGCATTACAAAGGAACACCGAGGGCAAAGGAGCACCGAGGGGCATCACATTATAAAGGAGTACCGAAATGAACGCGCATCACATTAAGGAGCATCGCACACAATGAAATTATATCACGCAAGACCGGCGGATCGTTTAGTTTTTTGCGTCGGCCGCCGTTGGACACTCGCCGAAGACCCAAGCGGCGAAACCGCCGGATATGCCTACATTGACATAGGCCGGACCCGTTTTATTCTGCACAATCCCACGCCTGAAGACCTTCAGCGCTGTATTTCATTGCACGTCTGGCAGTGCTATCTGTACGCGGCCGCAGGCTACACCGCAGACCGTGACAGCCCGACCCGCATCAGCTGGCGCCGCATCGCGACCGATACCGGTTTGAAGGTGCAGAAGGCCGAGACCCACGGCGACGCGGCCGCTAAAAAAGAGGGAAAACGCATCGAAAAGGTTTTAAGCAGATTCCGCGACAGATTCAAGCGTTACGGGCTTGGGGTCCTGAAACGCATGGCAATAATCAAGGACACCGCGAGCAGCACCCGCGAAATTCCGATATTGTCGGCAGATTCCCGCACGGTATACGGCGGCATGATTCTATCTCTTGATGCGGAGTTCAGGCCCATAATCAACCCCGGCCCCGGCGCGGTCATCGCCCAGGTTACACCGCAATATCTGAAACTGCACACGGCCCAGCGCAGTAAAAACCCGCAGTTTATCGGCAGGCTTTACGCTGTTGGCTGGGCAGTGATGATTAGCTGCCAGATCCCGGCGAATATCGCCAAAGGCACGGCGGGCCGATTTTCCCTCGCCAAGCTGATTGAATTATGCGGGCTGCCGGTGCTTGATTCTGCCGAGGTGAAACGGCACGGAGTCCGCGACCGCGTATTAGATGCAGTTGACACAGTGATTAACGCCCTGACCGACGCCGGTTTCATGATCGCTGTTGCAGACGCGCCCGCGAAGAGTGCCGAAGGGGGCACCGGCACCCAGCAGGCCGACGACGACGCCGACGAACTCGCCGAGGAAATCGCAGGAGTTGACAAAGATAAGATCGCGAAGACTGTACGCGGGTTTATCGCCTGCGGGATTGTGCCGCCAAAGCCGAAACCGAAGAAGGAACGACGAAGGAAAGAAACAAAAAAGCCGCTAACTAAAAAGGTCCCCACCGATTCAGAAAGCAGCGCAAATTGATTTGCAAGAGAAAGTTTATAATAACTCTTGCGCGTCAATCAAGACATAAACGCCCAAAATGCGAAAAATAATGAAAAAAAAGCCGAAACGCGAAAGCCATCAGACCCGCGACACCCTCGCCGCGGGCCTTTCCGCCTGACACCCTCGCGGGCATCTGCCAGAACGCGACGACGGCACGCCGAGGGCGCCGCACGCCTTCAGGAACGGCCACGGCCGATAAAAAGAAGAGCCATCACCGGCACCAGCACGCCGGCAGCATCGCCGCAGGCGTCAATCATACTTGACGCCCGTCAACCATACTTAACGCCCTGACAACCAAAGCGCACACCATCGCGAAGGCCGGCACCGCCGGCAGCACCCAGCGCACCCCGGCAAACCCTGACACCTGACACCCTCGCGCCCTTCTGGAACTCTCAGCACCTCGCCAACGCAGGCCCGACGCCCTCGCCGCGGGCATCTGCACGCATTCCGCAGTCGTTGAAAACACCGCAGAAACACCCCGCAAAAGGCCGATAAAAAGAGGAGTTTTCACGAGGTCCGAACACGCCGAGAGCCAAGCGCGGCGCGGGGTTTCAGGGTGTTTTGGGGCGGCTTGGAAACCCCCACACTAACGGGGGGTAACACCTACCCTAACGGGGGGTAACACCTACCCTAACGGGGGGCGACACCCGCGAGAACCCAAGCGGGACGCGGGGTTTCAGGGGGTGATTTTCGTAAGAACTTAAAGGACTTTAAGAACTTTAAGGGCCGGCATCATTTAACGCGCCGCCGTTGACACGGGCGCTATGATGCGACGGCCGATAAAAGAAAAGGCAATGCCGCGCGCCGGCACTGACACCCAGCACGAAGGGGCATCAGGCACCGGCACGAAGGCGCAGCCGGGATCCTTCTTTTACCGGCCGAATGTGTCCCCACCAACAAAGGAGCAGAACATATGAACGTATTACCCGCAGGACTTGCGCCGCTTGGGGCGGTCCGCAGTTGGTTAGTTTTCGTCGAAGACTACGACGCAACCAAGCATCACAACGCAGGCGGCTATAACAAACTGCCGTACAGCGCTGTAACCTTATCCCGTAAGGCTTGGAACACCGATTTAACCGATTTCGCGAGCGCGGCGGCCCGCATCGGTCAGCCCGTCGCCGGCACGGTACACACCGCCGAGGGTGCAGCAGTGCCCGCGACGGTTTCGGGCGTCGGTTTCTTTTTCGGCAATAATTCCGGTTTTATTGGCATTGACTTAGACGAGATCCGCGGCCCTTCAGGGCTTACCGCCGAGGCCCGGCAGATTATCGCCATCTGTAACAGCTACGCCGAGGTATCACCGAGCGGCCGCGGTGTGCATATCATCATCAGCGCCCAGGGCGCGCCGGACTTTTTCGCGACGGTGAAGAGTTGCAGAAAGGCGCAGAACAAGCCCGACGCGAACGGCGGCAATATCGGCGAATACCAGATAATAAACACCGGCTATATGACAATGACCGGCGACGAACTCGCAGAATCCAGGCAGGTGAGAGCGCTCACCGCGGCGGACTGGGCGCAGCTTATGCCCTTCTTTTACCGGCCGCAGCAGGCCGCGGCGCCGAACCTCGCGGGCCTGCAGGCACCGGCACCAAGTGCCGCGCCGAGGACACCGGCACCCAGCGCGCACACCGGCACGACCGACCGCGATAACTCATTACGCGAAATCTGGTTTAAGGACCCTACATTTTTACAGCCTGCGGCAGATACATCTTTGAGAAATGGCCGCCGTATGTGGGTGTGTCCTGAATGCAGGCAACACGGGCTGAACGGTGATGGCATTTGCGTAACGCCTGAATCGAAGGACACGCACCCGCGTTATATCTGCTTTTCATGCGGCATGTGTGAAGATGTTCCGGGACTCTGGCAGAAGGCCAACCCCGGCGCGACATTCGACGACCTTAGAAGATACTACGGCATCGACGTACCCAAGCGGGCCGAGCAGGTCCCACAATTCAGCGCCAGCGATTACCCCGACGAGCGGCAGAGCGTCGCGGCGTCGGCGATGTACGCACCAGGCGCGGCGGCGGCGCTGGCGGCAGTCAATGACGCCGACGGCCTGACCGAATACAACGCAGTGAGCGGCATCAGCGGACAGACGCCCGCGGACATGGCCGAGTATCTGCGCAGGTGCACGGCGCCCGACATGCAGAAGATCGCGACCGACTATTTAGAGACCTGCGGCGTTTCCGCGGACCTCGCGAGGGCGCGCGGCATCGGCTACGACAATATGCATCAATGGATTGTAGTCCCGACCGGCCCCGCGTCGTATCTCACGAGCGCGATAGACCCGAACGCGTCAGACCAGGGCAAATATTACGGACCTGTAACGCTGTATCTTGCAGACGACGCCGCCGCATCAGGCAAGCCGGTAACGGTTGTCGGCAGCTGGTTAGACGCCCTCGCGGTATGGCAGGCCGGCGGCGCGGGCATCGCGCTGAACGGTCCCGACTGGATACCCGATTTTGTCGGCTGGCTGAAGGGACTGCCGGAGCGCGGGCGCCCCGGCGTGATTATCGGGCTTGACGGCAACGCAGCCGACAGCATCGTGGGCGTGAATCTCGCGGAACTGCTGAAGGCGGAACACCTTTCTTTTTACCGGCCGGGGGACATCTGCGGCGGAGCCGACGACACCGCCGGAGCACTGGCGAGGGATCCCGCAGGACTTGCCGCACGCCTTCAGGCCGCCGAGAAGGAAATCACCAAGACGCCCGCAGAGAAATACCGCGACCAGAACACCGCGAAGACATGCGCCGACCTTCTCGCGAACGTCGACACGCCGCGCCCCGCGATACCTACCGGGATAAATAAGCTAAACGCCTGCTTGCATGGCGGTTTACGCTCAGGGCTTTACATCTTGGGCGCTGTTACCTCGCTGGGCAAAACGTCGTTAGCCCTTCAGATAGCCGACCATATCGCCGCCGGCGGGCGTGATGTTCTGTATATCTCTTTGGAAATGGCACGCGGTGAACTTGTATCTAAATCCCTTTCCCGCATCAGCTGCGGAATCTGCGACCGTCGGCGCTTGGGCAGGCTGAACGCTTGGGACACTATCGACATTCTAGACGGCGACGCGGGAGCATCGGCCGATAAAAGAAAGGTTTTGACCGAGGCCGCCGACATCTACCAGAACACCATAGCGCCGCACTTTTGGATTTTTGAGAGCGTCGGCGAAATGACCGCGGCAGACATTCGCGCAAAGGTTTCAGATCATTTTGTTAAAACTCAGCGCTGGCCGGTGCTGGTTGTCGACTATCTGCAAATCATGGCGCCGGCCGACGCGAAAGCGACCGACAAGCGCAATCTTGATATGAACATTCACGCGCTCAAACAGATCTCGCGCGACATGAACCCCGGCACGGGCATACCGGTTATATGCATTTCGTCGTACAACCGCGCATCTTACGAGAACGGCGCGAACATCGCGAGCAGCAGCGGGAGCGGCGGAATTGAATACGGTGCCGACGTGGTTTTGGCCCTGCAATACTACGGCACCGGCAAAAAGGGCTTTGACGTCGAAGACGCCCGCAGGCAGACCCCGCGCCGCGTTGAGTTGGTCATCTTGAAGAACAGGAACGGCAAGACCGGCGAGCATATCCCGTTAGAGTTCACATCACGCCTGAATCTGTTTGAAGAGTGTGAAGGCTGGCCGACCTGCGGCGAGACTCAGATCCACTAAGGCCGGTAAAGAGAAAGACCAAGCCCGCGAGGGCACCAGGGACGCAAGTCAAAGTCAAAATCCAGAGCGCAGAAGGGCGTTTTTACGAAGGGTAAAAAGTTTCTTCAAAGAAACTTTTTTGACGTTTTTTTGGGTAAAATGGGCTAGTGCAGGATCGCACGCTTGAACCAAATTGTAGTCAATTGACATACAATTCGGG
>ERZ808043.79-NODE-79-length-19383-cov-3.381643_pt1 | contig 19383 bp, 19 predicted proteins | sample MGYA00380194_ERZ808043 | MGnify/ENA primary metagenome ERZ808043 (study PRJEB31490, sample SAMN06133370) | cow dung metagenome | isolation source: H3 | host: cow | place: China: Chengdu | collected 2015-05 ...
TCGGAGCATATTACCTTGCTGACGTGCTTGGAGCGAACATTCCTTGGGCTGTGCTTCTCGGAGCGTTCTGCGTTGTGGGATATCTCCTTGAAATCTTCCATGCAAAGCCTAAGCTTCAGGTTCTGAAGGTGCAGAAGAACATGGCGGCATGCAACAACTGCGGCCTCTGCATGAAGAAGTGTCCATACCATATCGATATCAAGTCATGTCGCAACGGTGTGGTTGATTCAGTTGACTGTACTCTCTGCGGCGAGTGCGTGGCTTCTTGCGCTACCGGTGCTCTCCAGGTAGGCGTCACAGCGAAGGCCAAGGGTAAATTATGGAATATCCTCCCTGCTGTCCTTACCGTAGTCCTCATTGCCTTCGGCATGTGGGCCGGCGGAAAGTTCGAGCTTCCTACCATCGACATGAAGTGGGGCATGGAGGTCATGGGACCTGACAGCACCATGGTGAAGGTGGTGAATATGGATGAGCTTGAGACAGTGACCATCGAGGGTCTCCGTTCGGTGAAGTGCTACGGAAGCTCTATGGCGTTCAAGGCGAAGCTCCAGAAGATCCAGGGCGTATATGGTGTCAAGGTATTTGTGAAGAGACACGCGGCTGATGTGCTCTACAATCCTGCACAGACCAACCCAGACAAGATTCAGGAGGCTATTTTCGTGCCTTCGAAGTTCAGGATCATGACTCCTGATCCTGCTGAGAGCGACTCTCTCAAGGTAGTGGTCATCCGCACCGAGGGCATGTATGACAAGATGGACATCAACTATCTCGGAATGCAGCTCAGACTTACAGGCAAGAAGCTTTACGGCATCGAGACCGAGTTCGCCTGTCCTCTTATCGTCCGCGTCTACATGGATCCGTCAGAGGAGCTGGACGAGGACTGGTTTGAGGAGATCGTGGAGAAGAAGGAGCTTGTGATGCCTGTACATGGCGGCGGTGAGAAGATCATCGAGGTGGACTATAAGTTCGTGGAGCTGGAAGACGGAGTTTCTTACATCAGCACAGAGGAGTTCATCAGGAAGATGTTCAATCCGTTCCGCGTGCAGTGGAAGAGCCGCATCGAGAAGGCTGAGGGCAAGCAGCAGTATGTATATGAGATCGTGGACAAGAACTACGAGAAGCCTATCATCCTGCGCAACATGCCGTTCCTGAGCAACCACCTTTCAAGGCATGAGGGCGTGATCGGAGTATATCTCGACTTGAACAAGGACCTCGAGCCATCGATCCAGATCAGATATGCCGACCCTATGACCTTATAAGTCCGAAGTATAAATGCGGCGGATTCCGAGGCGGTTGTTGGTTCTGTGTCAAACAATGCTACGCCGACCTCTACGAACTGTGGCGAGAATACCCGGAGGACTTCCAAGAACTCGTGGATATGGAGAGAGAAAGTCCGAACCGATTCAATCGGAATATGCCCCTCTCGGAAATTAAGAAGAGATTCGAGCAAGGGTATGTTCCGAAGCGAATCACAAAACGAAAAAAGATATTCGACTACGATAGACTTGACGAGTATATCGCAGCGAGAAAAAAGGAGAATTAACTATGGCAAAGAAAAGAACAATCGACATCTTCGACCTTCTGCCCCCGGAAGCCTTCGTCCAGATAGACGAACTCGGATATAACTTCTTGAAGGAACACGGCTACGATGTAGAAGGCGCAATCGAATCCGAAGAGAAACGGAAGGAAATCAAGAAGGCGCTCAAAGCGAACGGCGAGGAACTCCGCTATTCCGGCGCTTTCAATGACGAAACTCGTGCGATTCTTATATGGTACGAGTTGTATAGAGGCAAAGAAAAGGTAGCAACGAGCCTCGGCTTGAAGTTCTTGCCGAAGCCTTCGGAAGGAGGAGAAAATGGAGAAGGACGAGAAAATAGCGAAAATCAAGAAAGACCTTCGCCGGTTACGGAAGATAACGCATAGCGTCGAGGTCGCCTTGCAAGTCAAGGAAAGGCACGAGAGACGGCTTTCCTACCTTGAACGAGAGAAGCCTTCCAAGGAGAACATCGAGGAGGCGCAAAAGATTCGCAAGAATCTCGCCTCTCTCCGAATCGACGACATTATCAAAGAGGCTACAACACTCGAATCGCTCTATATGGAAGCGATAAGCAAGTTAGAGCCTCTTGATAGGACGATAATCCTGGACGGCTACATAAACGGCAAGGCGTATTGGAAAATCGGTCGAGACATCGGCTACACCGAGGTCGGAATACAAAAAAGAGTCAATAAGATTATAGAAATCTTGGCGAATCTCATATAAAAAACCACTATACGAGGCAAAGAGTATTGTCTCGTATAGTTTTATTTGTGCGATAATGTATCGTGAAGAGGAGAAATCCTTTATAGCAGCGTAGTGTAACGGTAACATTCCCGGCTCATAACCGTGGAGATTAGCGGTTCGAGTCCGCTCGCTGCAACCAATAAGTCTCGTCCGGGCGTGGTTCGATTCCACAAGAGTATAGGTGGCGCTGGTAGTAAGTACGGTTGCTTGCGGCGTATTCGGTTCGACTCCGAAACACAGAGGTTCACGACGAGACACCGTACGCCTTATATTGGGGAGTCGCCAAGCGGTAAGGCACGAGACTTTGACCCTCGTATACGAATGTCCGACTCATTCCTCCCCAGCCAAAACCGATGTGTTTCCTCGAAAGAGGTTGCGAGAGTTGTGGGTGCGGTAGTGTAAAAGCAGATAACCCTCAAAAACTTCAAAGGAGACGATATATGAACTTCAAGCAAGCGTTAGAAGCGATGAAGAAAGGACACAAAGTAAAACTCCCTTCTTGGGGAGGTTATTGGGAGTATGACGCTTCCATTGACGGAATTGTGATTCATTGTAAAGAAGGCAACATTCTTTATAATTGCACCGAGAGACTTCTTTACACGGCGGAAAACATCATCTCGGACGAGTGGATTATCGCCGATGAGAACAATACAACCATTCTCGGAGGAGAGGCGACCTTCAACTTCGGAGAGGCTATCAAGTACCTCAAAAGAGGATTCAAGGTTGCAAGAAAAGGTTGGAACGGAAAAGGCATTTATCTTGAAATGCAAAAACCGGACGAAAACTCCAAAATGACCTTGCCTTATATCTACATCGTTACAAATACTCTCGTATCGGATAATCCTCACGCTCCTCGTGGTATCGTTCCGTGGTTGGCTTCACAGACCGATATGCTTTGCGAGGATTGGGTGTTCGTGGATTAAGGAGGCAATATGGCACAAGGCAAGAAGTACAATGACGACTTGAAAGAACGAGCCTTCGCCCTTCTTGCTTGTAACAATAGCGTCGCCTATGTCGCAAAGGAACTCGACCTCCCTTATTCGACGGTCAAGACCTGGGAGAAGAAGTTCCTCGCTCAAAGCGAAGAGTTGGCAAGGCAAGAGAAGGAACGAGACGACGGCTCTCCGAATGACGAAGTTACGAAGTCAAATGATGAATTAGACCTCGCAAAACTTCGCAAAAAGAAAAAAGAAGAGTTTGTCGAGAGCGCTTGGGGTCTCATCTCCAAGTGCGAAACTCTTATAGAGAGACGGCTCAATCGTGCAATCGGAAGCGAAGATGTGATTGACGAACTTCTCGACGAAATCCTCCAACTCGACCACAAAGAGTTGACCGAACCTCAAAGGAAGGCGCTCTATTCGAGAATCGCTGCTATCAAAATTGAGAATGTCAAGGAACTTGCGGTCGTTCTCGGAACGCTCTACGATAAGCAAGCGCTCGCCAACAAGGAAGCGACCTCTATCGTCGATAACAATGTAACGATAAAGTTTGAGGACTTGTGATATGGATATAGCGATTCAAGACATCATCGACAAGCGCAAGAAGCGCTGGGAGGAACGCCACGACATCGAGTTCGACAAGGTTCTCGTTCGTGCGTCGGTTGTGAAGATTCTGCAAACGCCCTCTCTCCGAGACGAGATTGTTGCGAGACCGTATCTCTTGATACCTATTGCGTTCTACATAGTCGACAAGAAAAGAAACACCGTTCCGTTCTTCTTCAACGAGGTTCAAGAGGACTTCATCGAGAAGTTGGAGACGCTCGGAACGAATAAGCCGTTCTTCGTCCTTAAAGGCAGACAACAAGGCTTTACGAGCGTTATCACGGCGATTCAGTTGTCATTCGCTATCGTTCGTAAGAACTTCTCCGGCTTCACTATGGCGGATAGAACGGATAACACAATGGCGATATTCAACGACAAGGCGAGAGTCGTCTACGATAGACTCCCGGAAGAACTCAAACCTTCCGAGAAGTTCAACTCTCGAAACGAGATGTTCTTCGACAAACTCAATTCGTCTTGGCGTATTGCTACGGCTACCGACCAGGTAGGTCGTTCGAGAACGCTTAACTTCGTTCACTTCTCCGAGGTTGCCTTCTATGAGTGTAACCTCTCCGACCTTCAAGCCGGTATCGGCGAAGCAATAACCGCCGGAGCGATTCAAGTCTACGAGACTACGGCAAATGGATTCAACCAAGCGAAAGACCTTTGGGATTCCGAGAGTTGTCATAACCTCTTCTATGAGTGGTGGCGCTCCCCGGAATATAGGTCTACCGAGTACGAATACCTCGAAACACAAGACCCTTGGCTCATTGAGAGAAAGAAGGTTCTTGAAGCGAAAGGTTGCGACAAGGAACAAATCACTTGGTATTGTAAGAAGTACGACTCTTATCTCGATAAGAACACTATCAAGCAAGAATATCCGATAACACCGACAGAAGCCTTCGTATCGAGTGGCGATTGCGTATTCGATAAAGAGGCTATCAATAACCAAATCGCTCGTTGTGTGTCCTTGCAAGCGCCTCGTAGAGGCTATTTTACCTACAAGAAGGAAGCAATACCGATTCCGAACTCCGAAGGCGTTATGGTAGATGTCGAATGGAAGATAAAAGACATCGAGTTCGTAGAGAGTCGAGACGGATATATCTTCCTCCACGAAGAGCCGAGAATCAAGACCAAGGACGGACAAATCACGCACAAAGCGCCTTACTCCCTGGGAGGAGACACCGCCGGAACCGGCAAGGACTATTTTACCGGGAAGGTTATATGCAACCTCGACGACAAGACGGTTGCAACACTACACAAGCAATATATCGACGAGGACTTATACGCCGAGCAAATGTATTGTCTCGGAAAGTATTACCACGACGCTCTCATCGGTATCGAAATCAACTATTCGAGACAACCGACGAGAATCCTTCAAAAGAAGTACAACTATCCAAACCTCTATATGCGAGAGAGGCTTGACGGTGCTTCGGATAGGTCGGTTATGGACTACGGCTTCGAGACGACCACTCGAACGAAACCTATAATCATCGGAGAACTCGTCGAACTTATAAGGAATAATCCCTACATTGAAGAGGATATTCCGACCTTAAAGGAGATGACGACCTTCGTCAAGAAGGAAAACGGCAAGTTGGAGGCAATCGACGGTTGCCACGACGACCTCGTTATGGCGAAAGCAATCGCCCACTTCATCTCAAAGAAACAAGCAAGAACTTGGATTGAGGTAGTTCCGACCGATAACGAGTTTATCTCGGAGAACTTCAATCTTGGAGAAGCCGGAGGCAACGAAGGCTTTATGAGTTGGGAGGACTTTTAATGAGCATTTTCAAGAAAATCTTCGGAAAGCCGTCTTTGCGTGAGAGAGTAGCGACTCTCGAAAAGGCGGTTGCCGAGTTAAGCAAAAAGACAATATCAAAAACCACCACGGAAGAGGAAGAACCTCCTACTCCTACACAAATTTTGGACGAGTGGTTCAACGGTAAGGAGGGCGACGAATAATGGATTCTATCGAAAGAGTAGAGACCGCTACCGAGGTAACGAGCCTCTGGGAAGATTATCAAAACGGTCTCTCGTATCAACAAAGTTCCGGTCTCGCCAAAAACCTTCCGAAGTTCGTCAAGTTCTACGAGGGCGACCAATGGGCAGCGCCCACCAAGAACACGAAGAACCTTCCCCGCCCGGTGGTAAACATAATCAAAATGATATGCCGAAACAAGAAGAGCGCTATCCTCTCCGTTCCGGTTAAAATCATTTACCGAGCCGAGGACGATATGGCAGATGTCGAGAAGTTTAACCGCTTCGCCGACTATATCCAAAAGGAACTCGGACAAGACGCTCTCGATAAGAAGGCTATCGACGACGGCGTGAAGAAGGGTTCGTACTTCTACCACTATTATTGGGATTCCGAAGCCAAAGGCAAGGACGGAATCAAGGAAGGTGGTCTCCGTTGTGAGATTATAGACCCTCTCAACATCTTCTTCTCCGACCCCACGCAAATTGACGAGCAAAAGCAAGAGTGGATTCTTATTGCTTCTCGTGAAAATGTCAAGTCGGTCAAGGCGAAGTGCGATGATGATGTCGACCAGGAGGCTATTGTCTCCGACGAGAACGATAGCAAATACGGAACTATCGAGCAAGAAGGCGACAAACTTTGCACCGTCCTCACGAGATACTTCCGAAAGAACGGAGAGGTCTATTGCGAGAAAGCGACGAAGAATGTCGTAGTAAACAAGCCTTTCGCTATCACTCCGAATCTTGCCGAGGCTGGCAAGGTTCTCGGCTTTGAGGAGGACGCTCCGAACAACTCTCTCCCGGACAATCACGACACGGAGAGCCTTGTGCCTACGAGCGTTAAGGCGTACCTCTATCCTATCGTCGTAGGAAACTACGAGATAAGAGAGCGTTCTATTTACGGTCTCGGAGAAGTCGAAGGTCTCATTCCGAATCAAAAGGCAATCAACTTCAACCTCGCTATGTCTCTCTTGAACAATCAAGAGTTGGCTTGGGGTAAGTATGTCGTTCTTCCTAACGCCCTCAAAGGTCAATCTATCACTAACGAACCGGGTCAAGTCCTTATCGACTACTCCGGAAGCGGTCAAGGTATTCGTAAGATGTCGGAGCAAGCGATTCAATCGCAACCTCTTCAACTCATCGACACCTTGACGCAACTCACGAGAGTCGTTACCGGCTCTACGGAGGTTATGACCGGCGAGACGCTCGGTGCTGGTATGTCCGGCGCTGCTATCGCTCAACTTCAATCGCAAGCGCAACAACCGGTCGAAGAGTTGAAGGACGCCTTCTGGCTCGTTAAAGAGAAGCAAGGCAAGGTTCTCGCTCAATTCTTCAAACTCTACTACACCGAGAAGGAGTTTACCTTCGTCGAGGAGCAAGTGCCTACGGACGAAAACGGCGTTCCTATGCAAGGCGCTCAATCCGAAGAGGTACAAATGACCGATGTATTTAGTAGCCAAGACTACGAACACACCGAGTTCTCTGTTGTTGTAGAGGCAACCGCCGGAACGAAGGCTTCCGCCGCCGGCGACATCAACGCTCTCGATGTGCTTCTTGCCAAGGGAGCAATCTCTATGAAAACCTATTTACGAGCATATCCGAAGGACGCTCTCTCGAATAGGTCGGAGATTCTCAAAGGTATCGAAGCGGACGAGCAAGACCAAATCAAGCAACTCACTCAACAACTTCAACAAGCGCAAACGCAGAATATCGAACTTGCAAAGGTCGTTGAGCAACAAAAGGCGACGGTAGACCAGGTTGTAGCCGTTATTCAAGAGAATAACACGCTCAAAACCTACATCGCAAATATGTATACGGAGGCTTCCTTGAAGATTCGAGAAGGCAACCGTCAAATTCAAATGGGTAACGCCAAGATTGCGGAGACGACCAAGGACGCTTCCGATATGGCGCAACACATTTACAACAATATGGGAGGTCAAGCGAATGTTATGCCCCAAGTGCAAAACGGAGGCAACGGTCAAGCGAATCAAGGGTAAAACCGTATATGTTTGTCGTAAGCCGACTTGCCCCTTTTATAAAAAGCCTATCAAGGCTCAATCCAACCGATAGTCAATAGGTCGCTCCTATAACTATACAAAAATCTTACGCAGCAATAGCGGAAAAATGCAAAGGAGAACTTCTTATGCCAGAAGAAATTAAAACAGCGCAAACAACCGTAGACACGGAGGTCGATAGCCACGCTGATGTCGACACCACCAAGGACGATGTAAACGATGTTGAGTTCACGGACACTCCGGGAGAACCGCAAGGCGGAACTACCGCTACGAAGGAAACCGGAACTACTCAAACAAAGGAACAGAACTCCGAAAACGCTCGCCGTAGGCGTGAGGCAGAACGCCAAGCCGAACTCGAAAGAGCGAAGGCAGCGGTAAGAGAACAAACCATTATCGAGACTCTCGGAGGCAAAAACCCCTACACCAACGAGGAAATGAAAGACCACGCCGATGTTGAGGAATACCTCGCTATGAGAGAAATCGCCAAGAACGGCGGAGACCCCCTCTCGGACTACTCGAAGTTCCAAAAGCAGAAAGAACGAGAAAGAGTCGAGCAAGCCGACAAAGCAGCGAAGGAAAAGGAATGGTATCGCAAAGACCAAGAGGATTTTGCAACCAAGCACCCGGAGGTCAATCTCCAAACGCTTATCCAAGACCCTCAATTCCAAAAGTTCGCAAGCGGTAAGGTCGGCGTACTCCCTCTCTCGGAAATCTACGAAGGCTTCATCGAGGTAGTTACCGAGTACGAAAAGAAGGCGAAGGCTATGGCGAAGCAAATGCTCGCAAACCAAAAGGCTTCTCCCGGCTCTCTGTCAAGCACGAATCCGACCGATAGTGGCTATTTTACGAAAGAGCAAGTTCAAAAGATGACCCAAGCGGAAGTCCACGAGAACTATGACAAGATTCGTGCAAGTATGCGTAAGTGGAAATAAAAAATAATTAACAAGGAGGAAATACATTATGGCATACCAAAACTTTATCCCTACCGTGTGGAACGAAGGGATTGAAAGAGAACTCGAAAGAATTTGCGTGTTCGCAGAAGATTGCAACCGCAAGTACGAAGGTTCTGTCAAAGAAAAGGGCGAGTCCGTCAAGATTCTTGGCGTAGGCAAGCCTACTATCAAGAGCCTTGCAAAGGCTAACAAGAACAACGACATCGACGCTCCGGAGGAAATTGAAGATACTTCCGTTATTATGTACATCAACCAGATTCGCTACTTCAACTATATGGTAGGCGACATCGACAAGGCGCAAGCGGTTGGTGGCATTATGGACGCTCTCGAACAAGAGACTTCCGAAGGTCTTGCAAACGAGGTAGATACCTACATCGCAAGCAAGGCGGTAGACGAGTCCGTTGTGGCTCTCTACGGCAAGACTCCGGTCAAGGTTGTTGCTAACGAGAACGCCGGCGAAGGCGAGAAGTATGTTCTCGATATTCTCGACGAAGCGCTTCAAAAACTCTACGAGAACGATGTTAAGTCGACCACCAAGATTGTCGTTACTATCTCTCCTCGTTTCTTCACTCTCTTCAAGAGAGCGTACATCAACAAGGACACCGATAATAGCGAAATGCTCAAAAACGGTAGAGTTGCGAAGTACGGCAACATCATCGTTAAGATGTCGAACAATGTTCACAGAACGAGCAACGGTGCGGTCGATAACATTATGATTCGTACCCAGAGAGCAATCGCTTATGCGAAGCCTCTCACTCACACCGAGCCTTATCGCCCGGAAAAGAAATTCGCTGACGCCGTTAAAGGCTTCATTCTCTTCGACGCAAAAGTCGTTCGTCCGAAGGAAGTCATTAACATCAATGTCAAGTACGCATAAGGAGGTAAAGAACTATGGATTTGACTATGAGAAATACTCTTGCGGCGGTTGCGCTTGAAGCGCTTACCGCAAGCACCGCAAAGGCTATTGATTGGAACGAGAAGGACGAACACACCGTTCTCGTTATCAATGCGGCTGCTCAAACCGACCTTACCGTTAAGGCTGGCAACGGAATCCAGGGTGTAACCGACCTCGTGCTTACCGTTCCCAAGGGCATTAGCCTTGTAAAACTCGAAAGCGGTAGATTCAAGAATGTATCTGGCGCAAACAAGGGCAAGGTTATCGTCGTTTCGACCGGTACGCCCAGCGTTGGCGTTGTAGCGCTCGTTTAAGAAGCAAACGAAGAGCCTATCTATTGGTTAGGTAGGCTCTTTTATGCAATTAAAGGGCGAAAATTGCTCACAAGGAGATGATTTTATGAAATTAGGAGACATCAAAATTGAGGCGTTAAAGTTGATGTTCGTCAATATGGGAGACGACATCGACATCGAGAGCCTCGAAACCTACGCCCAAGATGAAATCTACAAAAGTTATCTCGTGAATATGCCTGGGGCGATAAATCGTTGTTTTGCGAGCATTGAAGAGAAGAGAGTCCTTCCGTCCAAGTCAAGGACTTTGCAACGCTCCGAGGCGCTTGCAAGTGGCGGATTCGTGCGCTTTGACCTTGCCTCCCTTATCTCCGACTTCTTCGACATTGATAGAATCGTGAGGGAAACCTCCGACGGAGACTACGAGGGCGATTGCGACTACACGACCGAAGGCGATACACTTGTTCTTGACCGATACGAGGAAGAGGACGGTGTAACCTACACGGTTCTTTATAAGCCGACTATCGAGAGGATAACCTCTTCGACCGACGACAACACGGAAATCGCTATTCCCAACAATATCGCTGCATATATCCCCTACTTCTTGAAGGGGGACCTTTATCGAGACGACGAGCCAAACGAGGCGAGCGAGGCTCGAAATTGGTACGAGCAAGCGATGAACGAGATATACCTCAAAAAAGAACACAAGACGAATAGAATCAAGTCGGTCTATTCGCAAACGGAGTAAAGCCTATGAAAGCGAATACCAACATCACTCTCAAAAATAGGCGAACTCTCACGCTCGGAAACTTCAAGGGCGTAGACTTTTCCTCTTCTCCGTTGAGCGTTCGTAGCGATAGAGCCTCAAATATGAGGAACTTCATCAACGAGTACGGCGTCAACAAGAAGAGAAATGGTTGGAACGAACTTCTCAAAATCAAACACGGCGGAGTGGCGCAGCGCATAAACGGTATATTCGAGTATGTGAACGGAGACCGCCGAGAGATGTTAGTTCACGCCGGGAAGAGATTCTATCGTCTTACGAAATCCGACGGAAAGTATTCGTATCAAGACATCACGCTTTCCTCTACCTACGCTCCGGCGAAGTGCGATGTAGGACTTCTTAAAGACCAAAGAAGCCAAGCCTTCTTTAATAAAGGCAAGGCGTATATTATCGGTTGCGGAGACTACCTCGTATACGGAACTTGGAACGACGGAGGCTCTTACGAACTCCGAAGGGTGGCAAACAACGAGGACACTTATATTCCGACGACTACAATCTCTATCGACCCGGACGATGTTATGGACGATACGAGAGGAAGCCTCGACGATATAAATTGTCTATCGAGGAAGCGTATCAACCAACTTCTCGGAAGCGCCGAAGCGAACAAAACCTGGACGCTCGACGCCGGGGAAATTGACGACGGAACGGCGGTAGAGATTAAACTCGAAACCGTCGAAGGCTCGGAGGAAAACGAGGTCGCCGTCGAATACCTCATCAAGAACAACCAAACCGACAAGACAAAACTCTATAAGGTAGCCAAGAACGGAACGGCTATGACGGCGGAAGAGTGCGGTTCGCTCGTTTATGCAACCGGTAAAATAACGCTCTCTATCTCCTCCGCTCCTCAAATCGAGAACAGAGATAACATTTATGTTACCTACGAACACTCGAACGAAGGCTATCTTGAAAGGATTATGAATTGCAACTTCGGAATCCTTTTTGGCGTAGACGGTAACACCGACCGACTCTTTTTGAGTGGCAACTCGGATTATCCGAATATCGACTTTCACTCGGAAATGGACGACTACACCTACTTTGGAGACCTCAACACCGCTTCAATGGGTAGCGACTCGGTTGCGGTCAACGGCTACGCTCGGCTTTCCGATAGTACGCTCGTAATCTACAAGGCGGAAACCGGGCAAGAGGCAAGTATCTTCTACCGCACCGGCTCTTATAGAGAATCCTACGATTCGAGCGGAAACCTTGAATCTATCCGAGGCGTATTCCCAACCTCCGCCGGAAGTATAGGCGAAGGCGTTGTGAGTCGTTACGCTTGCGTAAACTTCGCCGGCGATAACATCATTCTCTCGAAGAATGGCGTTTTCGGAATCGTGCTTGCGGAGAATGTCGCAACGACCGAGAGATACACAAGAGAACGCTCTCGTTCTATCAACGAAAGGCTCAAACGACACGAGAACCTCTCCGAGGCGGTCGGAATCGTTTATAAGAATCGCTACTACCTCGCCGTTGACAATGTATGCTATATCGCCGATTCGAGATATAAGTATACCTCCGAGGATAGCGTAGACGGCTCGTACAACTACGAGTGGTGGTTCTGGGATAATGTTCCGGTTCGTGTGTGGGCGAATATCGGAAACGAATTATACTTCGGAAGCGCCGACGGTCAAGTCTGTGTGTTTGACGATGAATACACCGATAGAACCTACCAACAAAGCGCAGCCGGAGACCTCGCTCTCGACATCTCGGACAACAAGATAACCTACAACCAAAATATCGACATCGCCCTCTCGGAAGGCGATAGAATAACCTTCTCGACCAATGGAATCTACGCTCTCGCTTCGGATAGCGTCGTCGTAGAAAACGGTCGAATCAAAACTACCGAGGACAAGATATTCTCCTTCCACGACGGAATGGAGGTATACGCCGACAATGTAGGCGATAGCGGACTTTCGATAAACACGAAATACTATGTTCGTGAAATCGACGCCGGCGAATGTACTTACTCGCTCGAAGATAGGGGCGGTAACGAAATCGCCCTTGCAAGCGGAGGCTTCCGCCTCTACCGTTCAATCTCAAACACCGAACTTTACATAACGAATATAACCGAGGACTCGTTCCAGGTTAAAAGTTATAAGGCGGCGGACGAGTTGATTCTTGCAAGATATAACGGCGTAGTTCCTACGACACCGCTTGCCACCTTCGCTCATATCCAAAATGTTGTGGCGGAGTTCTATACGCCGGTATTTGACCTCGGAACGAACGAGTCGAGCAAGACTCTCTTAAAAATGACAATCTCTACCGAACCGGAAGTCAACGGAAAACTCTCCTTTGGTTACGAGACGAGGAATGTAAATAAACTCATCAACGCCAAGGGAATCAATGTGTTCTCCTTCGATAACTTCTCATTCGAGAACTTCTCGTTCGATACCGGATTCGCCAACAGTTATTCGGTTAGAAGCAACGAAAGGAACTTTAACTTCATTATCTTCCGCTTCGTCTCCGATAACGATAGTAATTGCATAGTGAACACCTTCACTATCATTTACAAAATCAACAAAGCAAACAAAGGAGTGAAGTAGTATGGCAAAAGTACATAAAACAAGCGCCGAAGTCAAATCGGCGATACAAAGAAAATCCGCTTACTCGCTCCCCAACAACCCCACGGATTCCGGCTTTAAGGCAAGCGATATTCGTAACGCCTTCTATAAGCCTATTATCGACATCACGAACTCCGCCTTAACGGAAATCGACCGAATCGTCGAGGAACTCAACGGCGTGTTGGGTCTCGCTACGAAAGATGTGGACGCTATCGAGAATGTTGCCGGCTTGAACTATCACGGCTCGGACGGCTTGATTTATTCCTTCAACGGAAGCGCCTTCACGGTTAGCGGAAACGACGAACTCGAAGGCGAGGTTTCCATTCCTTCCTCCGTGTTCTATCAAGACAAATACTACCCGGTGGTCGCTATTGCGGCGAACGCTTTTAGTGGTAGCAAAATCACGAAGGCGGAGATTGCTTCGTCTGTGGAGACCGTTGGAGAAAAGGCTTTTTACGCCTCCACTCTTACCTCGGTTAAGTTCTACGGAAGCGCTTCTATCGGAGCGAACGCTTTCTACGCTGGGCGTGTTGCGTTTAGCGTACCGAAGGAATACCTCTCCGCATACGAATCGTCGCTTGCAAGTTATAAAAAGACGCTTGTAGGCTTCGATACGATAGCCAACAACGCTCTCAATATCGCAGCGCTCTTCAAGGATAAAGTCGATAAGATTGTCGGAGAGTCCGCAAACGAGAGGGCGTACATCATCTCCAAGACCGGAGCGCAAATCACGAGAAAGTTGGTTACAACTCCGACCGACGGAGAAATCCCGGTATACTTAACCGGCGGAAGAATCCCGGTCAAGACTCCTCAAACGGACGACGACGCAACGCCGAAGGGATATGTAGAAGATAGGCTCGAATCTATGGGCGCATACATCGCCTTCTCGATTGACCCTACAAACTACAAAATGACGATTCAGTTGAAGAACGAGGACGGAACGGTTTTGAGTTCCGGCTCGGTCGACCTTCCTCTCGAAAGTATGATTCTCGGAGCGAAGTATGCAAACGGAATCCTCTCTCTCAACATCAAGACCGCCGACGGCTCGATGAACAACACCGTTATTGATGTCAACATCTCCGACCTTATCTCCGGTCTCGTTAGCGACGATACCTTCGAGGCGGAGGTTGGAAGGCTCGACGGAAGAATCAATCAAGCCAACAACGCCCACCAAGCGCTCGTTGCGGAGGTAGACCAAAAGGAAATCTATGCTCACGCTGCCTTCCACTCGGAAGAGGCGGAGACCGCAAGGAACTATACCAAGGGAGGCAAGACGGATAAAAAGTTCCGTGAAATCGAGGCTATCGGTGCAACGAACCTCTCCCTCTCGCTCGACAAGGATTATAAGTTGACCGTAAAACTCTTGAACAAGAAGGGCGTGGTTATTGCCGACGGTATGGTTGACCTTCCTATCGAGAGCCTCATCACAAAGGCTTCGTATAGCAATAAAATCCTTACGCTTACCTTCCAGAGCGGAGACACCTTGAAGGTAGACATCTCCTCGATTATAAGCGGTCTCGTACCGGACGCAAGAACTATCAACGGAAAGAACCTCAAAGCGGACATCACGCTCACGGCTTCCGATGTGGGCGCTTATGCAAAAGGCGAGACTTTCAATAAGTCGGAGATAACGAACCTTCTCGGAAATCAAAAACAAGAACTCCTCGTCGGAATCGAGGAACACCAGGTTGTCGGTTACGCTTACTCTTCCACCGAGGCGGAGAAAGCGAGCGGTTACACCAAAGGCGGCGGAATCGACAAAGCGCTCAAAGCACTCGACAAGAGACTCTCTACTCTTGAAGATAAATAATTTTAGGAGGACAAAACAATGCTTTTAGAGAAAACGAAAATCTATGGCGTGGATAATGTAGGACAATCGAGTCCTACTTTAACCAGAACGGACGCAGCCGTAGGACTCGGCTACACTATCGGAACGAGCGAAATTCAAAGCGACTTCGATAGATGTTTTCCGTGGTGTGAGATGAAGGAGGTTACGGACGAGTTCGGAAATGTCTTTATCCGTGTTCCCAAGTTCTACACCAAAATCACGAAAAATGCAAACGGCACTTATAAGCACCAAATCTCCGGTTGTCGCTACGACGGCTTCGGCACTCTCTTTGTAGACGGCAAGGGCAACGAACTCGACTATATCCTCATCGGTAAGTACGAAGGTTCTTACGACTCCGAACATTCGAGAATGATGTCGAAGAGCGGTCAAACGGTCAAGGTAAACATCACGCTTCCCAACTACCGCAAGGCGTGTATGGCGGTCGGCGAAGGCTATCAGCAATACGACTTCCTTATCGACGCTATCATCAAGGAACTCTTTATGATTGAGTTTGCGACTACGAACTCGCAAGCGATTATGAAGGGATTCACTCACGCCGACAACACCGCCGCCCTTATTACCGGTCATACCGACAATGTAAAGACGGCTTCCGGCTCGTACAACAACAATCACGACCTCGAAGTAGACCCTTGGGTCGATACCACTTGCAACACCGACGCTCTTCACGCTTGCAAGTATAGAGGGATTGAGAACCCTTGGGGTAATGTGTGGAAGTGGTGCGACGGCGTAAACTTCAAGAAGGAAAAGATTTTCCTTTGCGAGTCTCCTACCGAGTACGAGAGCGACAAGTATGACGCTCCCTATACTTATGTAGGCGATAGACCTTTGAGTGGCGGATATGTAACCACTATCACTCCCTTCGCCAAGAATCCGCTTCTTGGCTTCGTGACGGCAACCGGTGGCGGTGCTTCGAGTTACTACTCCGACAACTATTATGTTGCGGAAACCGGCACCGTGCTGAATTGCGGTGGGAGTTGGGGCAGCGGCGACGGTGCCGGTTTGTGGCGTTGGAGTGGTAACTTCTCTTCGTCCGGCGCTAACGGTTCCTTTGGCGGTCGCCTTTGCTATAAGCCTCTTTAAGAGAGGGATTATAAGGGAGACACATCTCCCTTGGAAATAAAACAAAAACTTTATAGGGTCGTGTGTGCAGCCCGTGCTGAATTGCGGTGGGAATTGGAACAACGGCGACAATGCCGGTTTGTGGAATTGGAATGGTAACAACTCTTCGTCCAACGCTAACGGTAACATTGGCGGTCGCATTTTAATCGAAAATTATTATGTAGCACACACAATCCTTGCCCCTTGGTAAAAAACACTTCGCAAAGAGGACGGTTTAGTAGGTTTATTCTCGAAAGACCGTGAGGAGATTAAAAGGATTATGAAGAGAGTTGGTTTCTTATACGAAAAGGCTTGCGATATAGACCTTATCCGCTACGCTATACGCCAGGCGGCGAAGGGCAAGACCAACAAACACTATATAGCGAAGGTTCTTGCGAACGAGGAATCTTACGCTTTGAAAATCAAGGAAATGCTCGAAAGCAACACCTTGAAGTTGAGTCCGAATCGACAAATCGTTTTGTTCGACCACTCTTGTATGAAGGAGAGACTCATTACCGTTCCGAAGTTCTTCCCAGACCAAATAATCCATTGGGTAGTCGTTCTCGTTTTAGAGCCTATCTTCAAGAAGGGAATGTACCGTTTTAATTGCGGTAGCGTTCCGAGTCGAGGAGGTTTGAAGGCGAAGAAGTATGTAGAGCGTGTTCTCAAAGACGAGAAGGTTCGTTATGTCGCAAAGTTGGATATATCGAAGTTCTTCAATAGCGTTCGACCTCACTACTTAATGGCTATGTTTCGGAGGAAAATCAAGGACGAGAAGTTCTTGCGCCTCATAGAGGCGATTCTTGAAAACGGAGGCGATTGTCTCCCTATCGGATATTATACTTCTCAATGGTTCTCTAACTTCTTTCTTGAAGGTTTCGACCACTTCGTAAAGGAAGAGTTGAAAATCAAATACTATGTACGATATGTCGACGATATGGTTCTGCTCGATACGAACAAGCGAAAACTCCGCAAGGCTATCGAGGAAATCGAGAAGTATCTCGGCAACATCGGATTGAAACTCAAAGCGAACTATCAAGTATGGAAGGTGCATAGCCGACCGATAGACTTCGTTGGGTTTAGGTTCTACAAAGACAAAACACTTTTGAGGAAGAAAATCTTCTTTCGATTGTGTCGCCGAGTGAGGAGAATTAGGAAAACCGGGTATATCACGGTTCGCCAAGCGCAAGGGATATTATCTTTACTCGGCTGGCTATGTCATATCAACGGTTGGAAGTTCTATAAGGAGCGGATATATCCCTACGCTCCGAAGTGGAAACTCAAACTCATCGTGAGTAATCACGCCAAAAAATTAAATTCGGAGGTACGAAATAATGAAATTCAGCAAGCAAAAGTGGTTGGAGTCTGCTAACGCTCAAATCGAGCAAGGCGTTCTTTCACAAAGAGAGGTCGACGACGCTCTCGACATCTGGGTCAACGAAATGGACGGCAAGACCGAGGAGGAAATCAAAGCCTCCGGCGGCGAAGTCAATCCTATGTGGCTCGTATGAAAATAACAATCGAAAACATCTGCTCTATCTGTGAGACCGGAGGAGGTTGCGACGAACCTTGTGAAAAATGGTACGATTGCCTCGAAGGTAAGCCGGTCGACTTCGGTCTCGTAGATGAGGAAGGAGAAAACAATGAAAAAAAGTAAGATAGTAGTTTTATTTATTCTTGGTTTTGTTCTCGGAGCGCTCGCCGCCGTCGGCGTGTACTTTTTGACCGTCGGAGAAGTGGCTTGGCAAGAGTATGTCGAGACCAAGTTGATTCCGAATGTCGTTCTCGCTCTCTCGGCTATCTCGGCGTTGTGCGTTGCGGCGCTTCCTATTATAAGCAAAATCCAAGTCTCTGTCGCCAAGTTTAACCAGGCTACGAACGATGTAAACGCTACGGTAGAGAACGGCAAAAAGACCGACGAGAAACTCGCCGAGCAAGACCAAAAAATCGAAGCCTTCTCGGAGCGCTTCGATAGAATGGAAGCGATGTTTAACGCCGGTATCGCTTCGGTAAAATCCGCCGCCGAGAACTCGGAAAAGATATTGAGGCTTGGCTTCTGTAACACCGAGGAACTCGTGAAGAAAGGCTATGCGACGGAAATCGAAAAGGTAGGTGCGAAAAATGAGCAAGACGAAGAAGAAACCTAACCTCCGATTGAGGCTCGTTCTCCTCTATATCGGAAGTTTTATCACTTGTATCGCCCCTCTTCTCGTGTGTTTCATCGTGAATTGGGATAAATATACCAAGACGCCAAGCGACACCGTGAAGTTGTGTATCGGCGGTATGCTTGCCGTGTTCTTCCTTTTCTTGAAGGTTATCGGCAAACTCAAAATGCCTCGAAGAATTGTATTGTTCGGTATAGTATTCATTATGGCATACTTATTACAAGCAATACTCGACGACCTCATTTTGTTAAGTGGTATGGCGCTCGCCGGAGAGTTCCTCGACTTCGTTTGTTTCCAAAGAGCAATCCGAATCACAAAGGAAAACATTCTCATTGGCAAGACCGCAGATGTAACCACGGCGCAAGTTGAGCAAGTCCTTCAAAAATACATAGGGAGGATTTAACAAATGAACGAAAAGATTAGAGACTTTTTTCGGAACAACCTCGGCTATTTTATAGTCGGCTTTGCTTCCGCCGTCTACATCTTGACCGCCTTCCTCACGATAGACCAGACCGGGAAGTCTCCGGCGCAGATTATCGCCGACGGCGCTATTGCGTTCTTTCTCGGTCTTTTTATCAATCGTATCTTTGACCTTCAAGGTATGATGAGCGGCGACCGTGAAGAGAGGGTGCAAGCAACCAAGGAGGAACACGGCTCTATCGTGCTTCGTATCTCCCCTCACATCGACAAACTCGACGATTGGTGCGAGGAGGAAAACAAGCGCAACTATCGAATCCAAAGAACGAAGATTCTCGCTCGTGTCGGTCTCAAATATACCGATTGTTTTGACGAGGACGGCGTTGCGAAGGATTGGAAACCTAACGAGACAAACCTCAAAGTCAAAGGTCTAAAAAGAATCGAGCAACGAAAGGTTCGTGGCTTCCTTAAAGCCGTCAACTTGAAGTTGACCCCTCTCTCCGCCGGCGAACTCACAAGCGAAGGCGGAAAGCAGCAAGACCCCTTCTACTTCGGACGAACCAAGG